>Ga0209181_10000062_pt1 | contig 162656 bp, 157 predicted proteins | sample MAT05_FD_187208 | JGI IMG/M metagenome (GOLD analysis project Ga0209181, IMG submission 187208) | Freshwater microbial communities from Lake Fryxell liftoff mats and glacier meltwater in Antarctica - MAT-05 (SPAdes) (version 2) | ecosystem: Environmental > Aquatic > Freshwater > Ice > Liftoff...
TCGCATGAAGCCCCTCAGGACAGTGCTTGGTTTCGTCTTCATCCTCGCCGGAATCCTCCACTTCGTCAGACCGAAGCCCTATGAGCAGATGGTCCCCGACTGGATTCCGATGCACAAGGAATCGGTGGCCGTCAGCGGGGTCGCCGAGATCGTCGGCGGTGCGGCCCTGCTGGACGACCGCACGGCGAGGTTCGGCTTCTGGTGGCTGACCGCCCTCCTGGTCGCCGTTTTCCCAGCCAACGTCCACATGGCGACCGACCCGGACAGCATCCCGTGGCTCGCCAAAAGCGGCTTCCCCCGCCCCCTGCTCTGGGCCCGCCTTCCCCTTCAGCCCCTGATGATCGCCCTACTGGCAATCGCCACCCGCAAGACCTGATCGTCAGGGGGCGAGCAGGCCTTCGATTTGCTGCTGAAGCTGCCGGCCGAGGTCATCCTCGATCCCCTTGGGCAGCTCCTTTTCGATCCCGGGCGGTAGCTGGTCGCGGAGCTGCTGGCCCAGGTCCTGCGGAATCAGATCCCCCAGCCCGCTCGAACCCGAACCACCACCGGTCCCTCCGCCCGAACCGGATCCCTGGCCTGTGCCAGCGCCTCCGCCGAGGGCCTCAAGGCCCTGTTGGAGGAGGTCCCCCAGCCCGCCCGAGTCGCCGCCGAGCAGGTCTCCGAGCGCCGACGTATCGCCGTTGAGCAGGTCGCTCAGTCCCGAGTCGCCACCGATCGCGCTTGAGGCCTCCTGAATCAGCGGAATCAGCTGGGAGACAGGCAGAAACTGGACAGCTGTCCTGATCGCCGAGGCGACCAGCGGGTCGATCGCAGCGGCGTTCTCGGCGTCGTCCACGGCACGCTCGAGGCCGGACTTGATCGCTTCGTCGAACTGCTCGCGGGAGATGTCGTTATCCGCAAGGAATTCATCTGTGGCCTGGTCGCTCGCCAAGGCCCGGGTCAGCGCTTCACGGCTGACGCCCAGATCACACGCGGCACCGTCGAGGGTGGAGAACGCGAGCTGCTGGGCGGTGTCCTCCAAGCCGGTCGGATCGGACCAGACCCGGGAGTCGCAGGGGTCGGCCACCGGGGTCGGCTTGAAGTCGAGACCGCCAGCGAAGATGTAGCCGACGATCAGCGCCAGCGAAGCGAGAATAGAGGCTACGAGGATCCCGGTTCCACTCTTGACTTCCGGCTGATGAGGTGCCCAGGTTTCCTGCGGCTCGGTGGCAGCCTCGTCGCCCGCCTTCAGTTTTTCGGTCGGGGCGTCGTCACCTGCATCCAGCTTTTCGGTCAGGGCTTCCTCGCTCCCGCCGAGCTTCTCGGTAGGCGCCTCCCCGTCGTCGGGCAGCCTGGTGGTCTCCGGATCGTCGCCGGCTGGCGGTTCGGTCGGATCTCCGCCGGTCACAGGTCAAGCCTCCGGGTCAGCCCGATCGGGATCAGCGCGAGCAGGCCGAACAGTGCTGAAATCAGGAATGCACTCGAGAAAGCATGGGTGGCGGCGCGGTCGAGCTGGTCCTCGATCTCGGTGAGCACGTCTTCGTAAGCGTCACGCTCAACCGGGTCCGTCGGCAGCGGCTCAAAGGCCGGAGCCACATCGGGGACCTGGTCCCCCTGGAGGTCGATCTGCTCGGCCAACCTGGCGCCGAGGTCCAATTTCTCTACCGGAGGAATGTCGGAATCGAGCAGGATTGCGGTGCTCGAATCGAGGGCAATGACCCGCTGCGTATCGAGCTGGGCAGTGAAGATGGGCGTCAGGATCAGAAGGCCGACGACCACGCCGGCATGACGGGCGGCAATGGTCCAGCCACCGTGGATGCCGGCCTCCGATCTGCCGGTGACCGCGGCTTCGGTCAGGGCCGAAAGCACCAGCGCCAGGCCAATACCGGCGAGGATCTGGGGCGGGATCGCAAAGAAGACCGACGCCCGGGGAAGCAGCGCCAGCCCGGCGAGTCCACCCGCGAGGAAGATCGCCCCCGCGGACGCCCGCATGCGCTCCGAAGGCACGCTCCGGCCCAGCCGTGCTCCGACGAAGGTAGCCAACGGCAGCACCGTGACCACCGCCGCGGCCTCGATCGGGCTGAGGCGCCAGCCTTCGATCAACAGCAGCACGATCAGGAAAAGTGTGGCCGCGATCGCTGCCGACACCAGCGCCAGAGCGATGTTGGCCGGCAGGTGCGGCCGAGAGTCACCCTTTCCTGAGAGCTCGGGTATTCGCCACTCCCGGGTCTCTTCAACGATCGCGTCGCGCAGCGGAACGGCCGCGATGATCGCTACCGGGACCTGAATCAGGAAGATCGACTGCCAGGAGACAAGCTCGGTCAGGATTCCGCCGAGGCCCGGACCGATCGCCGCTCCGACAGCTCCGGCGGCGACCCAGGTGGCGATGCCCTTGCGCTCGCTGCGGGTCGCGGAAATCAGAAGCTCCAGGGCCGCAGTTACAGCGATCGCACCACCGGCTGCCTGGACGGCACGCCCCGTGAGCAACGGACCGAGTCCGGTGGCCAGCCCGCAGGCGAGGCTGCCTCCGGCGAACACCGCCAGCCCGATTGCCGCCGAGCGCCCGGGCCCGTAGCGCCGGGCGGCCCAGGCACCCGGGACGGCCAGAAGGGCCAGCACCAGGTTGAAAATGATCAGTACCCAGGAGACTCCCGAAATCGTGGTGTCGAACTCGCGGAAGATCTCCGGCAGGGCGAGAACGACGATCGACGAGTCGGCGAGCACCAAGCCAACCGCGGCGGCCAGCGCAAAAATCCGGACCCGGCTCAATATCCCAGTTCCAGGTCGTACTCGTGGCGGTATTCGCGCTGCTTCTCGAGCACGCCCTTGACGTAGGCCTTTGTCTCGGGGAACTGGATGTCGTCGAGGGTCATCTCGGAACCGCCCCATTCCTCGGCGTTGCCCGGCCCCGCGTTGTAAGCCGCCAGGGCCGCAACCACGTCACCGTCGTAGATGTCGAGCAGGTGCGCCAGATAGAAGGTGCCGTACCGGATGTTGATGTCGGGGTTGCTTAGGTCCTGAAGCTCGAACGCGGTGCCACCACTCAGCTTTTCGATCTCCCCGGCGGTCGGTGGGGTGATCTGCATGAGTCCGCGAGCGTCCGCCGACGAAGTCTGATCCACGAAGCGTGACTCGGAGTAGATGACCGCTGCGATCAGGGCGGCGTCAACGCCCTTCTCTTCGGCCTGCTGGCGGATTATGTTCTCGTGCCGTAGCGGCAGCGCGACCTCACGGATCCCCTTCTCGAAGAAATCGGACATGAAGAAGATCGCGAGCAGGCCCGCCGCCAGCAGTGCTGCCAGCACGACGATCGACCGGCCGATTCTGGCCGGGCTTCTGGTCCCGCTCTGGGATGAAGTCCTGGAGGATGCCATACCCGGCCTACAGGCTAGACGTGGCGGTCGGTCGGCTGTTCTGCGCCCAGCTCAGCCAGCATCTCGCTAAGCCTGGCCTCGAGGTCCGCGGTCGTACCGTCGTTGCGGATGACCCGGTCGGCCCGCCCGGCCTTCTCGGCCTGCGAGAGCTGGCGGTCCTCCCTGCCCTCCAGGCCGACCTGCCCACGGGACTCGGCCCGTTCACGGCGCAGTGACTCGTCAGCGACGACTGCAACGGTGACGTCGAACCGGTCGGCCATTTCCCCTTCAAACAGAAGCGGGACTTCAACGACCGCGACCGCACAATCGGCGGAGAGCGAAGAAAACCACTCGGCAATCTCGGTCTGGACCAGCGGATGGACCTGCTGCTCCAGCCATGACAGCTCGCCGGGGTCCGTGAACACACGCTGACCTACTGCGGCGCGATCCACTACCCCACCGGACTCGATGCCGTCACCCCAGCGCTCCCGGAGTGCCGATATCACTGGCTCACGATCGAGCAGGTCGTGCACGATCCGGTCCGCGGAAATGGTGGCGGCTCCGAGGCGCCCAAGGGCTTCGAGCGCGGCAGACTTGCCGGCGGCGACGCCGCCGGTCAGTCCGATCGTTAGGACTTCTCGTCCCCTTCAGAAGCCTCAGCCGTGATCTCTTCAGCCTCTTCGACGACAACTTCCTCCTCAGCGGCCTCAACCTCGGCTTCGGCTTCTTCGGCTGCCTCTTCTTCGGCGGCTGCCTCTTCGACAACCTCAACTTCAGCCTCTTCGGCGACGACCTCTTCCTCGACGGCCTCGACCACGGCCTCCTCGGCTTCGGCTTCTTCGGCTGCCTCCTCGGCAGCTTCGGCGACTTCTACTTCGGCGATGGCCTCGGCAACTTCGGCCTCGATTTCGGGCGCGACCTCGGCCTCGTCGGTCTCGGTGGCCTCAGGGGCGACCTCGTCAGTCTCGGTGGCCTCAGGGGCGACCTCGTCAGCCTCGGTGGCCTCAGGGGCGACCTCGTCAGCCTCGGTGGCCTCAGGGGCGACCTCGTCAGTCTCGGTGGCCTCGGCGTCGATCACTTCGGCTTCAGTCTCGTCGTCCGAACCGGATGCTGCCTGGATGGCGGCGCCGAGGTCCTTGAGCAGCATGTTCTGGCCTTCAACCCGCTTGATCGAGAGCGAGAGCCGGCGGCGCTCCTCGTCTATCTCGAGGATCTTGACGTTCATGTTGGCGCCGAGCTCGACCACTTCGGCCGGGTTCTCGACATGGTGGTCGGCCAGCTCGGAAATGTGGACCAGGCCTTCGACCCCGTCCAGAATCTCGATGAAAGCGCCGAAAGAGACCACCTTGGTCACCGTGCCTTCCAGCACGTCGCCGGAGCGGTAGGTGCTGACCACACGCTGCCACGGGTCCTCCTGGGTCTGCTTGAGACCCAGCGAAATCCGCTGGCGGTCGCGGTCGATGTCGAGCACCTTGATCTTGACCGTGTCGCCGATCGCCACCACCTCGGACGGGTGGTTGACATGGCTCCAGGAAAGCTCGGAAATGTGGATCAGGCCGTCGATCCCCTCGAGGTCTACGAAGGCGCCGAAATCGACGATGTTCGAGATCTTGCCTTCCACGACTTCACCCGGCTGCAGGCGGTCGAGGATCTGGTCGCGGACTTCCTTGCGCTCCTCTTCGAGCACGGCGCGACGGGAAAGGACGACGTTGTTCCGGCTGCGGTTGAGCTCGATGACCTTGCATTCGAGCGTCTGGCCCGTGAACTCCTCGAGGTTGTGGACCCGGCGGATGTCGACCAGCGAAGCCGGCAGGAAACCACGGATACCGAGGTCAATGATCAGGCCGCCCTTGACCACCTCGATCACGCCACCTTCGACCGGCTGGCCGGATTCGGCGGCAGCTTCGATCTTGCGCCATGCCTTCTCGAAGCGGGCGCGCTTCTTCGAAAGGATCAGGCGTCCTTCGGCGTCTTCCTTGGTTACGACCAGCGCGTCGATCTGCTCGCCGAGTTCGACCTCTTCAGAGGTGTCAACCGACTTGCGAATCGAGAGCTCGTTGGCCGGGATCACCCCCTCGGACTTGTAGCCGATGTCGAGCAGGACTTCGTCACGGTCGATTCGGACGACTTTGCCGTTGACGACGTCGCCTTCCTCGAACGACACGATCGTCGCTGCGTAGTTTGGAACGATCCGGCCGTCAACTTCGACCAGAAGGCCGTTTGAGCCTTCGACCGGAACCCCCTCTGGGGCGTGTAGGAGAGTGCTTTCAGTATTAGTCACAGCGCGGGATGATGGCAGAAGCAGGACCGACCCGCGTATCTGCCGCTCGCAGCCGCCGCCGGGTCGCCGGATGGTGATCGCTGCGGCCCCCTCCGGATGCCCGTCCGGGCAGCGGCCGTTCACCGCCGGGTGTTTCGAGAAACCCGTGAATAGCAGGTAAAACCCGGATCGCTCCGCGCGGACTCTGCCACGAGGAGGCCGCTCCGCTCAGTGCCGGCTGCGCGACCCGTGCCGCCGGTTCATTAATCTGCTCGAATGGCCAGACGGGCGACCAAGCGCGGTGACGAGCGGACCGACCTCAGCGGCGGGCGGGACCTGCTGATCTGCGGCGCGAGCTTCGCCGGCCTGATGGTGGCCCGGCAGATGGCCGGCTCAGGGGCCGATGTGCTGGTCATCGACCGCTACGAAATCGGCGAGCGGCAGACTTCGGCCTGCGCGATCCCGACCGCATGGCTCGAAGAACTCGGGCTGATCGAATCTGAGAAGCAGCGGTTCGACTCGGTGCTGATCCACACCGCCCACGGTTCGCTGGAGCTACCGGTTCCGTGGAGCTTCTCAACCTTCGATTACCGCACCCTCTGCGACCTGCTCTGGCAGGACTGCGACGCGCATTTCGAGACCGCAAAGGTCAATGGCAGGACCGATAACGGGAGCGGATCGGTGAACGGCCGCGGGACCCGCGACCGGCGGAGCTTCGCAGAGCCAGTTGCGATCGACACCGACCGTGGCACGATCACCGCCCCGCTGGTCATCGACACGATGGGCTGGAAGCGTGTCCTTGCGTCTGACTCGACCGTCCAGCCCCCGGACGCCCCGCTTTCGCGCGGCCTGGAGGTCCACCCGAAGGGTCGCAGCGATGACCTCGAGGTATGGATCGACAGCAAGTACGTACCCGCGGGCTACGGTTGGTCCTTCCCGGCAGGCGACGAGCTGAGGATCGGGGTCGGCTCCTTCGACCCCCGCTTCCGCGTGCGCGAGACCACCGAGCTGCTGGCCGGGGATGTAGGCGCGGAGAGCGTCGGCTGGCAGGGCAACTGGATCCCCCACAAGCTGAGGGACGGCACCGACGGCGGTGTCTTCTTCGCCGGTGACTCGGCCGGTCACTGCCTGCCCCTGACCGCGGAGGGGATCCGGCCGGCGCTGTACTTCGGAGCCGCACTCGGTCTTGAGCTCCGCGCCGTAGTCGAGGGTCACCAGACCCGGGAAGGCGCCCTTGCCGCATACCACCGCTTCAACGCCTCGCACGAGCGGCAGTTCAGGTGGCTGCTCAACTCGCAGAACGCCCTGCCCAGGATCCCGCCGAGACTCGTCAAGCCGGTACTCGCGACCGCCTTCGCCGGAGCCGCAGGCGAGTTCGCCTTCAACCGTTACCTCGGAATAGCCCCGCCTCAGTTCGCGCGCACCTCTGCGGTCGCCCGCCGTCCGGTTGTGCGCCCGGCTGCATTCGCCTGACCTTCGCGCTCGGCCGTCTCCGGACTACCTCTCGACGAAGTAGCTGCCGCTGGTGGCGCCGCCGGAGAAGTAGCGCGAAGTGATCGTCTTCTTGCGGGTGAAGAACTCGACCGCATCGGGTCCGTGGGCGTGGAGGTCGCCGAGGAAGGAAGCCTTCCAGCCCGAGAACGGGAAGAACGCGACCGGCGCGGCCACACCGATGTTGACGCCGACCATGCCGACCTCGACGTCGTGGCGGAACTTGCGCACCGCCGAGGCGGACTCGGTGAAGATCGAGACGCCGTTGCCGAAGCGGCTGGAGTTGACGACCTCGATCGCTTCTTCGAGTGTGGCAACGTTGACGACCGCGAGTACCGGCCCGAAAACCTCTTCGCCGATGATCGGATCGCCGGGCTTGACGTTGTCGAGGATGCTCGGCCCGACATACGAGCCTTCGGGCCCGTCGCCGCTGCCGGCCTCGCCGTCGCTGCCACCGACTTCGGGGCTGCGTCCGTCAAGCACCAGTTCGGCGCCATCGTCCACCGCACGCTGGATCCAGTCGTTGATCCGGTCACGGGCGTCGCAGGAGATCACCGGACCGACGTCCACCCCCTCGTCGAGACCGTTGCCCACCGACAGCTTCGAGGACTCTTCGATCAGCCGGGGGATCACCAAGTCGTGAGCCTCGCCCACGGTGACGATTACCGAGCCGGCCATGCAGCGCTGGCCGGCCGCTCCGAAACCTGAGCCGATCAGGCCATTGACGGTCGGCTCGACCACCGCGTCGGGGCAGATCACCATGTGATTCTTCGCCCCGCCGAGCGCCTGGACCCGCTTGCCGGAAGCAGCCGCGCGCTCGTAGACGATCTGGGCGACGGGCGCAGAGCCGACGAAAGAGATCGCGTCTATTCCGGGGTGCTCGAGGATGCCTTCGACGACCTCGCGTCCGCCGTTGACCAGGTTGACGACACCGGGCGGCAGGTCGAGTGCATCGAGCGACTCGAAAACAAGCGACTGGGTCAGCGGGACCTGCTCGGAAGGCTTGAGCACAAAGGTATTGCCGCAGGCGATCGCAAACGGAAGGAACCAGAACGGGACCATGGCCGGGAAGTTGAACGGGACGATCGCGGCGCAGACCCCGACCGGCTGGCGGATGGTTTCGGCGTCGACACCGCGAGCGACGTCTTCAAGGATGCGGCCCTGCATGGTGGTCGGGATCGCAGTCGCCGCCTCGACCATCTCGATCATGCGGCCGACCTCTGCGGTGGCGTCAGGCAGGGTCTTGCCCATCTCGGCGACGACCATGCGGGCGAACTCGTCCTTGCGCGCGTCGAGCATCTGGCGCAGCTCGAACAGCTTGCGCGCCCGGGCGATGGTGCTGACCCCGCGCCAGGCAGGCAGGGCTTCACGCGCCGCCCTGACCGCATCATCGAGGTGGCTCGCATTCGAGTACGGAACCAGGGCGATCGTCTCCCCGTTGGCCGGGTTGGTGACCGGGTGGAGTTCGGCTCCGGCCGCTTCAACCCACTCGCCATTCACGTAGTTCTTCAAGGTGCGGGTTGCGGTTTCCTTCGATGCGACGGTCATTTGCTCGTTCTCCTCGGTATAAGTGCTCAGTCTGAGCCTATCGGCGGCGACGTGGTCGAACACCTCACAGGTTCAGGTCGTCAATCCTCCAGGAAGAGCGAGGTGCCGTTCTTGCCCACCAGGGCGAGATTGTTCGCCGACAGCTTGGTGGCCGCGCCCTGCCGAAGCAGTTCGGAAGCGAAGACCTCGAGCTGCGTCTCTTTCGCTGGGCAGCCGATAAGTGTCGAGACCAGAAAAGCCTGGATCACCCCACTGGTGAGCGAGTAGTTGCCGCTGATCGAGTTGCACCCCGCGTCAACCGAGAGGCTGGTCCCGTCGAAGGCGATCTCGAGAGGCACGGCTTCAGTGATATCGACGCCCTTGGCGCTGGTGGCGACGAACGTCCGGCCGTCCAGCGAATCACTGGTGGCAGGCTCCCCCGCCCTCTGCGCGGGGGTATCCGGCGAGGCTGCCGGCGGGTCGTCTCCGGATCCGTCGGAGCCGCCACAGCCGACTGCAAAAATGCCCAGCAGGACGGCCAGCAGAACGAAGGACTTTCTCATGCGGGCACCCTATCCCGGAACCCGTCGGGGCCGGCATGTCAAGCTGCGCTGTCCAGCTGATGCCCTCCCCCGCTTACATCCAGCGCGTCTACCTCACCCTGATGCTGGGAAACACCCTGGCGGCTTCGTTCATCTGGGGCATCAATACGATCTTCCTGCTCGATGCCGGCCTGAGCAACCTCGAAGCTTTCGCGGCGAACGCCTTCTTCACTGCCGGAATGGTCATTTTCGAGATCCCGACTGGGGTCGTGGCCGACACCATCGGCCGCCGGGTCTCCTACCTGGCGGGGACCGTGACCCTGATGGTGACCACTCTGCTTTACGTACTGCTCTGGCAGATCGAAGGACCGTTCTGGGCGTGGGCACTGGTGTCGATGCTGCTCGGGCTGGGCTTCACCTTCTTCTCCGGCGCGGTTGAAGCCTGGCTGGTGGACGCCCTCGACGCGACCGGCTACGAAGGCAGCCTCGAGGCGATCTTCGGAAAGGGCCAGATAGTCACCGGGGTCGGCATGCTCACCGGTTCGGTCGCCGGCGGATTCGTGGCCCAGTTCACGAGTCTGGGCGTGCCGTTCGTGATGAGGGCGGTCGTGCTTCTGGTGATGTTCGCTTTCGCCTTCACGGTGATGCGCGACGTCGGATTCAAGCCGAAAAAGAGCGACGGGACCTTGAAGGAGATGCGGTCGATCACCTCGCAATCGATCGAGTTCGGCTGGCGGGTGCCGGCGGTCAAGTGGCTGATGCTGGCCTCGCCGTTCACGGCCGGGGTCGGGATCTATGCCTTCTACGCGCTCCAGCCCTACCTGCTGGAACTGGTCGGCGACCCCACGGCTTACGGGATCGCCGGGGTTACGGCGGCGCTGGTCGCCGGGGCACAGATCGTCGGCGGCATCGCGGCACCCCGGATCCGGAGGCTGTTCCGGCTGCGAACCTCCGCCCTCCTTCTCGCGGTCGCAATGGGCGCCGTGAGCCTTGCGCTCATCGGGCTGGTCCAGAACTTCTGGGTCGTGGTCGGCCTGGTCGCGGTCTGGGCAATGCTGTTCGCCGCCGCGATGCCGATCCGCCAGTCCTATCTGAACGGGCTCATCCCGTCATCCCAGCGGGCCACGATCCTCTCCTTCGACTCGATGCTCGGCTCCAGTGGTGGAGTGGTGGTCCAGCCCGTTCTCGGACGTTCAGCGGACGTCTGGGGTTACGGCAGCTCTTACCTGATCGGTGCCGCCATCTCGGCGCTCGCCCTGCCTTTCCTCTACCGCTCCCGGGCCCAGGGGGCTGCCGCCGACGCAGCAGGAGGACGCGCAGCGGACGAAGGCCGATCAGGAGACGCAGGCGGCCGTCCCGGCCAGTAGAAGCATCGTTCCGACCAGGCGGCGGGCCGTGAGTAGCCTCACCGGAAGGCCGAAAGCACCGGCCCGGTCGATCAGAACCGAACCGAGAAGCTGGCCTGTCACGAGCGCGGCGGTGAGGCCGGCCGCACCGACCACCGAGACGGCGCTGAGCGCCGCCGCTACCGTGATCACCCCGATCAGCCCGCCCAGGAACTGCCAGGCAGGTGCCCCGCGCACACCCGCCAGTTTCGGCCCACGACCGGTCACCAGGACCAGGAACAGCAGGAAGGAGGTACCGACCAGGAAGTTGGTGAGGCCGGCACCCAGCTCCCCGGCCGACTCCGAGAGCAGGCCGTTCAGGGGATGCTGGAACCCGACCAGCAGGCCGGCACCGAAGACGGCGGCTATCGACGGCAACTCAGCCCTCCATTGAACACGTGAGCCACCCGGTTTCTGCCCGGCCGGTACCCGCGCGGCCGGTTTCTGACCGGCCGGTTCTTCCTTGGCCGGTTTCCCCTGCCCTACGACCAGGAGGGTGCCGCCGAGGAGCATCAGCGCCCCCAGGATCCTGATGCCGTCGAGCGCGACGGCGTCCACCCCGACCAGCCCGAAATCGTCGATCGCAAGCGAGCTCAGCAGCTGGCCGGTGATCGTTGCCGCTACAACGGCACCGGCACCGATCCGGGCCACGGTAAAAGTGGCCGTGGCGACGTAGGTGGCGCCGATCAGGCCGCCGGCCAACTGGTATGCCGGCACGTCCCCGAGGGCCGAAAGTGAACCAGCCCCGCCAGAAACGAATACCAGGATCAAGAGGATGCTCGTGCCGATCAGGAAACTGACAAATGACGCCGCCAGCTTGCCGACATGCTGTCCCAGGGCACTGTTGATCGGTGCCTGGAGTGCGAGCTGGGCACCCACAGCGATGATCAACAGGCTGGTGAAGCCGCTGCTCATTGCCCCGGACCCGGCCTACTTGGCGGCAAGCCAGTCCGGGCCGGATCCGGCATCGACCTCGAGCGGGGGCTCGAGTTCATAGGCGTCGCACATCTCCCGCCGGGCGAGTTCGGTGACCGTTCCGGCCTCTTCGGCCGGGCCTTCGAAGAGCAGCTCGTCGTGTATCTGAAGGACCAGGCGTGAACTCATTCCGGATTCGGCCAGGGCCAGGTGGCAACGGATCATCGCCACCTTGATGATGTCGGCGGCCGAGCCCTGGATCACGGTGTTGACCGCGAGCCTGATCCCCTGACGCCTCGTATTCGGCTGGCTCGAGCGCAGCTCCGGCAGTGGTCGGCGACGGCCCAGCAGCGTGATCGCGTAGCCGGTCTCGGTCGCTTCTTCGACGACTTTGTCCTGAAAGGCGACGACGGCCGGGAAGCGATCGAGGTAGGCCTTGACGAACTCGTCGCCCTCTGCCCGGGGTATGTTCAGCCGGTCGGCCAGACCGAAGCCGGTCAGGCCGTAGACGATGCCGAAGTTGACCATCTTCGCCTTCGATCGCTGGGCGTCGTCTACCTCCTCGGGTTCGATTCCGAAGACCTGGGCGGCGGTCGCCCGGTGGACGTCCTCTCCGACCCGGAAGAATCCCTTCAGTACCGGTTCGTCGGCCATGTGGGCGAGCACCCGCAGCTCCACCTGGCTGTAGTCGGCCGAGACCAGCAGGTTGCCCGGCTCGGCCACAAAGCAGCCCCGCAGGGGCCGGCCGACATCGGTCCGGATAGGGATGCTCTGCAGGTTCGGCTGGATGCTGGAGAGCCTGCCGGTCGGTGCCGCGGTCTGAACAAACGTCGTATGGACCCGGCCGGTCTCGGGGTCGATCTCTTTCGGCAGCGGATCGAGATAGGTGTTCAGGAGCTTGCTCAGCTCGCGCCACTGTTCGATCAGCGGGACGATCTCGTGTTCCTCCCGGATCTGGGCCAGCACCCGGGCGTCGGTCGAGAAGCCGGTCTTGCCACGCCGCTTGCGGGTCAGCCCGAGTTCCTCGAACAGCACCTGGCCGACCTGCTGGGGCGAGCCGATCGTGAACTCGTGGCCCGCCTTTTCGTAGATTTCAGCTTCCAGCGCCGATATGCGCGCATCCATCCCGGACTTCATCTCGTCGACTTTGTCCGTATCCAGCTTCAGGCCGATCCGCTCCATCGCCGCCAGCACCCTGATCAACGGCTGCTCGACCTGCTCGAAAAGCGGCATCAGGCCGGTCTCTTCGAGCTTCGGACGCTGGATCTGCGCAAGATTCCAGACCGTGGCGGCGATCTCCGGGGCGAGCGAGGCAGCGGGCTCATCCCCGGGGTCGGCCACAAGGGTCAGCTGGCCGTCTTCGTCATCGAGCCCGGAAGGCTGTAGTCCGGCGGCGATCGCGAGATCGTCGAGCGCGTAGCTCCTGCGGTTCGGCTCGAGCAGGTAGGCAGCGATGTTCGTATCGTGGTGGATCGCGGGTCCGGCTTCGCTCGCCTCCAGCGCGGCCAGCATTCCGTTCCGGCCGCCGATCGCCTTGAAGTCGTGGGCAATAAGAGCACGGCCCGCGATCTGCCCGATGAAGGCTTCGGGATCGTCCTGGCCGCCGACCACGGACTCACCGTCTGTTGCGGCCCAGCCGCCGTGCATCTCGACCGCGATCGGGCCGTCACCGAGATCCGCGACCCCACCGGCCGACAGTTCCACCTCGGTCGGTCCGGGGGCAGAGTCCGGCTCGCCCGGCACCTGCTCGGACTCCCCCAGGGCCTCCTCGAGCCGGTTGAGCGCAGCCCGAAGTTCGAAATCGCGCATGAACTCACGCAGGTTCTCGCGGTTCGGCTTCGAAGCCATCAGCTGGTCGAGGTCGATGCCGCAATCGATGTCGAACTTCATCGTCGCCAGGTCCTTTGAGATGCGGGCGTCTTCGGCGAACTCGACCAGGTTCTGCTTGCGCTTGGCCCCCGAGACCTGATCGACGTTGGCCAGGATCTCCTCCAGCGAGCCGAACTGCTCCAGCAATGCGGCAGCCGTCTTCTCGCCGATCCCGGGCACGCCGGGGATGTTGTCCGAAGTGTCACCGCGCAGCCCCATCAGGTCGGTGACCAGTTCCGGGTATACGCCGTAGCGCTCCTTGACCGCCTCGCGGTCGTAGATCTTCGTATCGCTTATCCCCCTCCCGGTGCTCATCACTGTCACTCCGTCGCCGACCAGCTGGTAGGCATCGCGGTCCCCGGTGACGACCACTGTCGTGATCGATCGCCGCCTCGCTTCGGCAACCAGGGAAGCGATCACGTCGTCGGCCTCGTAGCCGTCAACCTTGACGTTCGCATAGCCGAAGGCGTCGACCAGCCCGACCAGGTTCGGCCACTGCTCCCGGAGCAGATCCGGCTTCGGCGGGCGATGGGCCTTGTACTCGGGGTACACCACTTCCCGCCCCGACATGCCGGCATCCCAGGCGACCACTATCTGGGTCGGCCGGTAGTCGGCGATCAGCTTGACCATCATCGAAGCAAGACCGAAGACCGCATTGGTCGGCCGGCCGTCTGCGGTCGCCATCGAATCGGGAAGGGCGAAAAACGCCCGGTAGGCGAGGCTGTTGCCGTCGATCAGGAACAGCTCGGGGGTCTCGCCGCTTTCGCTCACCGAATGATCATATGCCCCGCCCCGGTCCCTGATTTCCAGCATCCGCCACCGCATTACCCGGGTAGTGGCACTGATCGGCACGGCCACGGCATGCCGATCAGTGCCACTACGAAAAGACCGACCACTCAACGTCGGCTCGGGCCAGACCGGACACGACATGCCGCAGCGGAACGACGTCTCGACGAGCGGCGGTTCGATCGCTGTGGCGAGCGCACACGGCGAGCAGCAGGTCGATCGCGGTTGCGCAATATGATGGGCCGATGGCCACAGTCAGCGCCCAGTACAGCGTCACCGTCCGGGTCGAACTCGATGCCCGTCAGGAGCCCCTCGGCAAGCTCACGGCGGCGATCGCCGGTGCCGGCGGACAGCTGGTCGGCGTCGACCTCATTCCGGGCGCCGGTGCCGACGGCAAGCGGGTCCGCGAGTTCACTATCGACGCGGTTGACCAGTCCCATTGGGAGCAGATCCTGCGGGGGATCGGATCGGTTCGCGGGGTCCGCGTTGTCGAGTACACAGACCGGACCATGCAGATGCATCGCGGCGGCAAGATCTCGGTCGAGAACAAGTACCCGCTGAAGACCCGTGACGACCTTTCGATGGCCTACACGCCCGGTGTCGCCCGGGTCTGCTCGGCGATCCACGAAGACCGCAGCCTCGCCTTCGAGTACACGATCAAGAAGAACACGGTCGCGGTTGTCTCCGACGGCACGGCCGTACTCGGCCTCGGCGACATCGGTCCGGAAGCGGCGATGCCGGTGATGGAGGGCAAGTGCATGCTGTTCAAGGAGTTCGCCGGCGTCGACGCCTTTCCGATCTGCCTCTCGACCACCGACACCGACGAGATCGTGCGCGCGGTCGAGCTGATGGCGCCGACCTTTGGCGGGATCAACCTCGAGGACATCGCCGCCCCGCGCTGCTTCGAGATCGAAGAGAGGCTGAAGGGACTGATCGACATCCCGGTCTTCCATGACGACCAGCACGGCACCGCAGTGGTGACCATGGCGGCGCTGTTCAACTCGCTGAAGATCATCGACAAGAAGATCGAAGACATGCGAGTGCTGATGGTCGGCCTCGGCGCCGCCGGAATCGCAGTGACCAAGATGATGCTTGCCGCCGGGCTGACCCACATCGTCGGCTGCGACCGTGCAGGCGCGCTTTCGACTACCCGCCCGGATTACGAGTCCGGCGAGATGACCGGGATAAAGCGCTGGTACGCGGAGAACTCGAACCCGGAGCACCTGCTCGGCTCCCCCGAAGAAGTGATTGAGGGCATGGACCTTTTCATCGGCCTCTCCGGCCCTGGAGTAATCGAAGCGAGAGCGCTGGACAAGATGAACCGCGACGCGATCGTCTTCGCGATGGCCAACCCCAACCCTGAAGTGATGCCCGAAGAGGCTGCGCCCTACGTGCGAATCATGGCCACCGGCCGTTCGGACTACCCGAACCAGATCAACAACGTGCTCTGTTTCCCGGGGATCTTCCGCGGTGCACTCGACGCCGGCGCCCCCCAGATAACCGAAGAGATGAAGATGGCCGCCGCCCGCGGAATCGCGGGAGTGGTCAGCGACGACGACCTCGCCGAGGACTACATCATCCCCTCGGTATTCGACCGCGACGTCGCCCCGAAGGTCGCCGAAGCCGTGGTCCAGGAGGCCAAGCGCGCCGGTGACGCCAGGTTCTCGGTCGAGACCGGATCCTTCGCCAACCTCGGCCGCTGAGCCTGAAGCCCGGCCTCTCAGGTCAACCCGGGCTCAGCCTTCGTACGGAATGCGCGCGACGCGGAGGATCTGGCCGATCTCGGACCACTCGTCCCGCCCCAGCCTTGCCAGCGGCTGCAGCTTCGTAATCTCCGGGTGATCTCCGTCAAGGACTGCCTCGTCGATCGCGATCGCCACGACGCGGCCAAAGACCACGACCGAATGCTCGAACTCCACGGTCCGTTCGGTGACGCACTCGATCGCCGCCGGTGAGCCCGCGACCCGCGGCGGCGCGACCAGCTCCGACGGCTCGGTTTCAATGCCGACGACCTCGAACTCGCTGACCTGCGGCGGGTAGTTGGTGCTGCTCGCGTTGATCTGCTCGAACATCTCCCGGTTGGCAAGGCTGACTACGAACTCACCGGTATCGACCGCGTTCCGGAGCGAATCGTTGTGGCCGATCGAGGTGAACTGGATCACCGGGGGCAGCTGGCTGGCGACCGTGAAGTACGAATGCGGGGCGAGGTTCTCAACCCCGTCTGCCGACACTGTCGAAACCCAGGCGATCGGCCGCGGCACGACTATCGACTTGAGTGCGCCGACGAAGTCCCGGGGTTCGCTCTGATCTGCCTTGAGGATGCGCCGCTGAGAACTCAAAGCTGCTCCCGCGGGTTAAACAGCCGGACCTCCGGCGGTTCTTCGGGCTTGGTCGAATCCGGAAAGTACTTCAGCCCCACACCGTCTACCTCACCGGTCGACGGGTGCCGGGCGAAAACCGGTTCAAGGCCCTTGAACCACCTTTTGTTGTCACCCTGACCGAGACTGGCCGCGCGCGAGCAGCTGACGACAAGGTCAGCGATCTGGAGGCCCAGGGAGAAATGCGAAGGGCCGAGCAGCAGGCCGTCGACGATGCGCTCGAGTTCGGCGAACGGCGTGCCCTCCTTCTGGATCCGGGTGAAGAAGCGCCGCAGGCGGTCGTCGGTTTCACGGCGGCGGCTGTCGAGCACGATCACACCGTAGGAATCGTGATGGTCGAGGAAGCGCTGGTAGCGCTCGGCGAGGAACATCAGGCCGGTTGAATATGTGTCTTCGTCGCTGGCGAAGAACTCTTCGTAGCCGCTGATCTCCGGATAGAGAATGGTCACGAAGCACTCGATCGGCAGGGTCGGCAGGCAGTCGTAGACAGCGTCCGCCACGTCGGGCGGAACGGCCCCGGTTCCCGTGTCCGACCACTTGAGCTCCCGTTCGGCCGGCCATCCGGCCGACTCCAGACAGTCGTCCCAGCGACGCCTGAGCACATGCCAGTCTTCGGCCTTGACCGCGAAGCCACCGAGGGCAAAGACGGCATCGTCGGGACTGCCGGATTCGTCGAGGAAGAGCAGGTACACGGCAGGCAGCCTTTCACAGCCGGCCCCGGACTCAGAAAGCGGCGTAGCCCCAGCCCCAGATGACCCTGTCGATCCGGTCGGCGATGACCTTGTTCTTGCGGCCGTTGTCGCCGGTCATGATCGAGTCACGAACTCCGTTCCGTGCGTTGAGGACGTCGATTCCTCCACGGCCGAGCAGGCTGCGCCGGGGCGTCTGACCCTTCAGCTTGCGGCCAAGGATCAGAGTGTCGTTGTAACGCGTGCCTTCGAGGCTCTCTACGTTCGGGGCCACTCTGAGGGCCTGTCCGCACCCGCCGTTGGACCAGCGGGCGTAGCCGGCAGCCAGGTCAGCCGTGACGGCCTGCAGCGATCCACCGAAGACAAGGTTGTCATCACCCACGCCGCCGGAGACTTCGCCGCCCTGGCAAGGGTCCAGCGAGTGGAGCACGTCTGACCCCGCACCTCCGAGCATCTGTCCACCTGCGGAAATGTAGAGCTGATCGTCGTTGGCCCCGCCGGAAACGATCGAACCGAAACCCTCGGCACGGATCGTATCCCGGGTGTCGCCACCGAGCAGTGTGTTCTCGCCGGCCCCGCCGTCGATCAGCGCCGTGACGACTCCCGGCACTGTCCTTTCGACCTCGACGCGATCGCCTCCGGCACCGCCATAGACCAGGATGCCGTTCAGGTCGCCGGCCGTCGCCTCGCAGGTGACCGGGGAGTCACCTCCCCCGGCTTGCGAACAGCGGCCCGCAAGGACAGGGTTCGAATCCACGTTGATCCTGTACAGGCTGCCCTGGAGCTGGAAGCCGACGTTGATCTGATCGGCACCACTGCTGCCCAGAATGGTGAGCACGCCGGACTTGTCGATGCTCATGCTGACCCTGCCCTGCCCGACATTCCCCGGTGAATCCTGCCCACAGAACGAGACCGAGTAGAAGCCACTGCAGTCGTTCAGACCGAGACCACCATCGCCGGCGTCCTTGTCCTGCCTCTGTCCGATCAGCTCGTCGTCACCGAGGCCCCCGGAGATTTCGTTGGTGACGCCTGGCTCGCCGACGATCGTATCCTCGAAAGAAGAGCCGATAACGCTTTCGACCCCGCGCATGGTCTGCTTGCCGTTGCCCTTGACCACTCCCGTCCGAAGGTCCGCATCTACTCCGGTGAAGGGCCGGTCAGTGGCGGGGGTGTGGGTGGCAAAGGAGATCAGGTCCCTCCCCCGACCGCCGTCAATCGTCACCACACCGGCAGAAGTGGAAATGAGGAAATCATCGCCTCCGCCAGCCTTAACCTTGGTGATCCCCGCCTTGATGAGGATCGTATCGTCGAACGAAGTGCCGTTCAGCCAGTCGTCCCCCGAGCCGCCGTCCAGATATGCGGGCCCGTCGCTGCCGGGCCGGTTCGCGTTGAGGCGGTCGTTGCCACGGTCGCCGAACAGCCGTTCCTCGATGCCTTTCTTCGACTTGCCGCCGTCGGAGAACAGGACGTCACTGCCATTGCCGCCAAAGGAAGTTGAGATCGCGCGGCCCAGTGAGTAGATGCGGTCCACTCCGGTTACGCCGTAGAGCTGGTTTCCGGTCCCGCCGTAGTCGTAGATCGTGTCGTTGCCGCGCAGACCCCGGATAACGTCCCGGTCGGCCGCCCTGCGCGGCACCCTCTTCGGCGAGCCGTAGAGGAAGTCGTTGCCGTTGGACCCCAGGATCAGGTCGTTGCCGAGGCCGCCCTTCGCGATGTTGAGGTTGCTCTTGTCGTGAAGAATGATCCGGTCGTTGCCGGGACCGGTGTCGGTGAGACTGCGGCCCTTGCCGGCTTTGACGATCTGCGTGCCGGCGCCGGCGCAGATCCGGCTGTATGGCTTGCCCGTCACCGTCACGTTCTTCCCTGAAACCCAGACGACATCCTTGAACCCGACCCGCACACCCTGGTTGCTGGCATTGATCACCCGGTTGACCTTCTTGCCGAAGCACTTCTTGGCCGCGGCCTCCGCGAGAGGGGCGCCTGCGGTGAGAAGTGCCGCACAGAGCAGGGCGAAGCAGACCGGAATTGCAAGGAAGGCTGCTCGTGACTTCAACATGAAACTCAATTCTGGGTGGCTCCCTGAGAATCTTTTGAAACCGCCGGGGTGGCGGTCCTGTCTACTCGAACACCGCCCGTCGGCATCCGATGCGATTTCCCGGCGAAGGTTTGACCTCCAGCCGGGTGCCGACCTCCACTGAACCATAAACTAGAGCACATGCCCACAAGAGAAGACGGTTCGCAGAGCAAGCGCAAGGTAGTCATCACCGGAGCTTCAGGACTGGTCGGTTCGGCGCTCTGTAACGCCCTGCTGGACCTTGGCGACCACGTCGTCGGGCTCAGCCGCAGCCCCGAAAAGGCAGCCCAGGCGCAGTCGGCCGTCCAGTGGCTTGGCTGGGATTCAACCAATGAACGCCCTCCGGCCGAGGCACTTGAAGGCGCTGACGCCGTGATCCACCTCGCCGGCGAGCCGATCAACCAGCGGTGGAACCAGGAAGTGAAGGACAGGATTGCCCGCAGCCGGATCAAGTCGACCAAGAACATGGCACAGGCGATCAACACAAGCGACAGCCCGCCTTCGGTCTTTCTGTCCGGTTCAGCGATCGGGTACTACGGCGATCGCGGCGACGACCTCCTCTATGAAGACGCCGGACCGGGTGACGACTTTCTCGCCGGTGTCGTGGTCGAATGGGAGGCGGCGGCGGACGCCGTCACCGGAGTGGATACGCGGGTCGCGAAAATCCGGACCGGCCACGTGCTCGACCCGAACGGCGGCCTGCTGGGCGAGCTGCTGACCCCCTTCAAGCTCGGTGTCGGCGGACCGATCGCCAGCGGCAAGCAGTACATGTCGTGGATTCACCGCGACGACGAGGTCGGCATCCTGCTCTGGGCACTTGAAAACGCGGCTGCTGTCGGCCCGATCAACGCGACCGCGCCGAACCCGGTGAGCAACAAAGAGTTCGCCAAGCGGCTGGGCAAGGCGGTAAGCCGGCCGGCCTTCATGCCGATCCCCGGTTTTGCACTTGACATCCTGCGGGGGCCGGAGTTCGGCAGCGTGCTGCGTGAAGGCCAGCGGGTATACCCCCGCCTCGCCACCGAGAACGGCTACGAGTTCAAGCAGCCGGAACTGGCCGGCGCCCTGGCCAACCTGCTGCGCTGATCATCCCGAGAAGCGTGACCTGAGTCTCAGCCGAAGAAGACTTCGGCTTCGCTGTACAGCTCGGGCGGGACCGTCTTGAGCACGGCGACCGCGTCAGCGAGGTCTACCAGGTCGATCTCGGTCGATCGCAGGGCGGTCATTTTGCCCCAGTTGCCTTCGTTGGCGGCTTCGACCGCGTGCAGCCCGAAGCGTGTTGCCAGTACGCGGTCGAAGGCAGTCGGCGTGCCACCACGCTGGACGTGGCCGAGCACAGTCGCCCGTGCCTCCTTGCCGGTCTTGGCCTCGATCTGCCCTTCGAGCCAGTGAGCGACGCCACCCAGCCGGGCGTGGCCGAATGCATCGGTGTTCGACTCGTCCTCGTCGGGAAAACCACCGATCGGTTTGGCGCCCTCGGCGACCACGATGATCGGGGCGTACTGGTCCTTGAAACGCTTCTCGATGTAGCCGCAGACCCTGTCCAGGTCGAAGTCCTGCTCGGGTATCAGGATCACGTTGGCACCACCGGCGAGCCCTGAGTGGAAGGCGATCCAGCCGGCGTGCCGGCCCATGACTTCGACGATCAGCACGCGATGGTGGCTCTCGGCGGTCGTGTGGAGGCGGTCGATCGCTTCCGTCGCGATGTTCACGGCGGTGTCGAAGCCGAAGGTGTAGTCGGTGGCACCGAGGTCGTTGTCGATCGTCTTCGGTACACCGATCACCTTGACCCCGGCGTCGGAGAGCGACTTCGCCACGCCGAGGGTGTCTTCACCGCCAATTGCGATCAGCCCGTCGACACCGGTCGCCTCGAGGTTGGCTGCGATCTTTTCGATCCCCCCGTCGACCTTGAGCGGATTGGTGCGCGAGGAGCCGAGGATGGTACCTCCACGCGGAAGTATGCCGCGCACCTGCTCGACTCCGAGCGGGGTCGAAAAGTTCTCGAGCGGACCTTTCCAGCCGTCGCGGTAGCCGACGAACTCGTTGTCCCAGTCGGCGGCCCCTCGCCGGACGATCGCACGGATCACGGCATTGAGGCCGGGGCAGTCACCCCCACCTGTGAGAACGCCGATCCGCATCGCTTCAGGACTTGGAGCGGGAAGGGATGTGAGGCTTGATCTTCTCGACCAGCGGCTGGACCGCGTTGATCGTGAAGCCGATCGCGATGATGCCGAAGAAGACAAGGCCGGCGACCGGTCCGCCCATTCCCTGTGACCAGGAGAAGACCGCGAAGGCGGTGGCGATGAAGAGCGTTACCGGCATGACCATGGGCGGGATCCTACATAACCCGGGAGGACTGTTCTTTCGTCAGTGCGTCCCGTGTTTCGTTGAGGAAGGTGGTGACCGCGGCAACGGCCTCGTCGGGGCTGCCGGCGTCGGTGACCATACGGACCAGCCGCGACCCGATGATCACGCCGTCGGCCGTCCTGCCTACCTCACCGGCCTGCGCCGCGCTGCCGATTCCGAAGCCGACAGCGACCGGCACGTCGGACTTCTCCCGAACGTCTTCGACCAGCTCGCGCAGGTGGGCGGGAAGTTCCCCCCGCTCGCCGGTGGTTCCGACGTCCGAAACGACGTAGACGAATCCCGAGGCGACCTCACAGATCTCTTCCCGGCGGCGGTTGGGCGTGGTCGGTGCGATCAGCGGAATCACCGCCAGCCCGGCTTCGCCGAGGATCCGGCGTGCATCTTCGTCCTCGCCGAGCGGCAGATCAGGGACGATCACGCCGCTGGCGCCGGCCTCACGCGCCCTGGCGGCGAATCCGGCCGGACCGTCAGCGCCGAGGATCATGTTCGTATAGGCCATCAGCACGACCGGCACCCGGGGACTCACTTCACGACAGATGCCAAGCACGGTTTCCAGCCTGATGCCCGCCTTCAGCGCGGCTGTGGCCGCCTCGTGGATGACCGGGCCGTCGGCCAGAGGGTCCGAGAACGGGACGCCCATCTCGATCAGGTCGGCGCCGCCGTCCACGTACGCGTGCGCGATCCGGGCCGAGCTTTCGGGATCGGGGAAGCCACCCATCATGTACGGCATCAGCGCTGCGCGACCTTCGGCCCGTGAGGCCTCGAAGGCGGCTTCGATCCTGTCCGCGCCAGTTGCGAGCTGCGTCCCGGTCACTTTCAACTGTCCATGCCGAGCACCTCGGCCAGATCCTTGTCGCCCCTGCCGGACAGGCAGACGATGTCGAAGCCGGCCTGGCCGGTGTTGCCTTCGGCAAGCAGCCAGGCGATCGCGTGGGAAGTCTCCAGAGCGGGGATGATCCCCTCGAGCCGGCTCAGTTCGCGGAATGCGGCGAGCGCGTCCCGGTCGGTGACCGCGACGTACTCCGCCCGGCCGGAGTCACGAAGCCAGGCGTGCTCGGGGCCGACTCCGGGATAGTCCAGGCCGGCAGAGACTGAATGCGCCTCGAGGATCTGCCCTTCTTCGTCAGCGATCACTGCGGAAAGCGAGCCGTGGAGTACGGAGGTCCTTCCGGCGCTGAGCGGTGCGCCGTGCCGGCCCGTCTCGACCCCTGATCCGGCAGCCTCGACCCCGATCAGAGTGACTTCACTGTCGGGAACGAAGGCGGCGAAGGTGCCGATCGCGTTCGAGCCACCGCCGACGCAGGCGATCACGCGCTCGGGCAGCACACCCTCCTTTTCGAGAGCCTGGGCGCGGGCCTCGTCACCGATAACCCGCTGCAGGTCCCGGACCAGGTCGGGGAACGGAGCCGGGCCGACGACCGAACCGATCACGTAGTGGGTTGTCTCGACGTTCGCTACCCAGTCACGGATCGCGGCGCTCACCGCCTCCTTCAGCGTCCGGGCGCCGGCCTCGACGGTCACGACCTCGGCCCCGAGCAGGCCCATGCGCTCGACGTTCGGGCGCTGACGCCGGATGTCCTCGCTGCCCATGTAGACGATGCATTCGACGTCCAGGAGGGCGCAGGCCGTGGCGGTGGCCACACCGTGCTGCCCGGCACCGGTCTCGGCGATGATCCTCTGCTTGCCCATGCGCCTGGCGAGCAGGACCTGGCCGATCGCGTTGTTGATCTTGTGGGCTCCGGTGTGGGCGAGGTCCTCACGCTTGAGGTAAACGGGATGAGCGACCCGCTCGCTGAAGCGCTCGGCCAGGTAGAGCGCGGTCGGGCGACCGATGAAGTCCCGGCGCAGATGCTCGAGTCGCTCGATGAACTCGGGGTCCTCGCGGGCCTCCGCCCAGGCAGCCACGAGCTCGTCGAGGGCCGGGATCAGGGTCTCGGGAACGTAACGGCCGCCGTAGGGGCCGAAGCGCCCGGGAGTCCCGGATTCGGCCTGCCGGACCGCGGCAGACGGGCTTCCGGCGCGCCCACTCATGAGCCCGCCACCGGCGTATAGCGGGCGGCTTCAAAGAAGCTTGCCATGCGACCGAAGTCCTTGAGGCCGGGTTTCTTCTCGACTCCGCTGGCGACATCAACCGCATCCGGTCGGGTGATCCGGATCGCCTCGGTCACGTTCTCGGGGTTGAGCCCGCCGGCGACCATGAAAGGCACCGCAGAGTGGTGGTCCTCCAGGAGATCCCAGTCGAACGAGGAGCCGGTCCCTCCCCACCCGCCTGCGCTGCCGGTGTCGAACAGATGGAAGTCGGTGCGGAAAGCTTCGGCCTGGTGGATGTCGGCGGCGCTGGACACATGGACCGCCTTGATCACCTTGGTGCCGGTGCGGCGGGCCACCTCGGTACAGAACGACGGTCCCTCTGCGCCGCTCAACTGGACCATGCTGAGATTGGCGTTCTCAACCGCGTTGACTACACGCTCGAGAGTCGGGTTCACGAAAACGCCGACGATCTCGCATTCACGTCTGAAGGCCGCGCCGATCTCGGCTGCTGCCCTGAAACGCACCGACCGCGGACTGGCCCTGTGGTGGATCAGGCCGATCGCCCAGGCACCCAGGCGGACCGCCTCTCCGGCGTCGTCGACATTGGTTATCCCGCAGACCTTGACCTTCACGAAACAAGCGTATGACACCGGCCGCGCGGGGCCGGTTGTGGCCGCGTGCGTCAGGTCGATCCTGCAGCCATCCGGCCCGGTGGAGCCGGATGGCCAATGGGATGGCTACTGGCCGAAGCCGGGCGGCCGAAGCGGCTCTGCCGGCGGTGAAGAGCCGGGGGAGGATTGCGTATCCGAGCCTGAATCGTCGGGCCTGTCGCCGAGGGTTACTTCCACGGTTTTCGTCTGACCGTCGCGCTCGATGGTGAGCTTGACCGTGTCACCCGGATCGGATTCGTTGACCAGGGCGGCGACGTCCTCCATCGAGGGGTTCTCCTGCCCGTTGATCGCGGCGATCACGTCACCGCCGGTCAGCACCCGCGCCGACTCAACCGTCACCGGCTCACTGCCGGCCTTGATGCCGGCCTTCGCGGCGGGTCCGCCGTCGGTGACTTCCTGCACCAGAACTCCTCCGTCGGCGCCCAGGTTGAGTGCTTCGCTGAGCCGGGAGTCAAGTCCGATGCCGCTGATCCCGAGGAAGGCGTGCTTGACCTCGCCGCTCGCCTTGAGCTGCTCAACCACATCGGTCACGGTGTTCGACGGGATAGCGAAGCCGATGCCGACGCTGCCGTTGCCGCTACCACCAGTCGCGATCTGGGAATTGACCCCGATCACCTCGCCGTCAGCGCTGATCAGCGGACCGCCCGAGTTTCCGGGGTTGATCGCCGCGTCGGTCTGGATGATGTCCGAGATCGAGTAGGCCGTCGTGCTCTGGATCTCGCGCTGAAGGGCCGAGACGATGCCGGTGGTCACGGTGCGGTCGAGGCCGAACGGGTTGCCGATCGCGACGACCGGATCGCCGACCTTGGCCTTGTCGGAGTCGCCGATCGCCAGCGGGGTCATGACGTCAGACGGCGCGTCGATCTTGAGTAGAGCGAGGTCGGTCGAGGGATCGGTACCGATGACCTCGGCGTCGTATGAGGCGTCGGATTCGCCGAGCGTCACCGACACGGTGTCCGCGCCCGAGACCACGTGCTCGTTGGTCACCATGTGGCCTTCCTTGTCGATCAGGAAACCGGAGCCGGTGGCAGTGCCTGAGCCGCCCCCGCCGAACGGGCTCAGCTCTCCGGATGAATCCTGGACGCCGGTGGCGGTAATGAAGCCGACCCCGTCGCCGTCACGCTCGTAGATCTGATTGACGAGGTTGCTGTCGTCGGCAACCGGCACCGAAGCAGTGGAACCGGCGGTGATCGTCTGAGTGGTTGTCTCGGTTTTGCCGATCCATCCGGCTGAGACTGCGGCAAAGCCGAGTACTGCAACGAAGAGACCACCGAGGACCGCGGCCGTGAGCGACTGACGGAAAGAACTGCTGCTGGATTTCATTGCGGCATCCTCCAACGCGCTCATTCGCGACGGATAAGCCGTTACCTAAACTTTCCTAAACGGCCAGGGCGATCAAGGCGAGGGCTGCGCCGAGGTAGATCACGAAGCCGACCCCGGTGAGTCCGTAGCGGACCTTCCGGGCCCGGGAGACGGCGGCGATGCCGTAAAGGAACAGGGCCGAAGCCAGCAGCACCCCGATCAGAGTGAATGTATCGGCGCTGCTCCGCAGGTCATCGGCCGCTTCAAACTCGACGGCCGCCTCTTCCGACAGACGGTCTCCTTCGTCATAGAGAGGTTGTACGTAGAACGGAGAGTCACCGGCGAACGGAGAAGTCGCGTTGCTGTTCGAGTTCTCCCAGAGCCTGATCGCGGTTCGTAGATCGGGACTGAGCTCGTCCCTCAGGTACTGAGCCGCGCCACCGTTTCCGTCCAGGACCGCCTTCGAGTAGTCGATGAATATCTGCTCATCGATCGAACGCTGGACATCGCCCTGTCCGAAGGCGTCGACGCTCTCGGCGGCGAGCTTGTTCGCAACCTGGAACTGCCTCAGGGAGTCGCCACGGTCGAGGTCGGCCTGGTAGGCCGACCAGCCCGCCGCGATTGCGGCTAGGCCCAGCAGGATCGCCAGCAGCAGGTCGAACCTGCGGGACCGGCTGCCGCCCGGCGGGAGGTCTTCGACTGTCTTGGGCAGCTCGCTCATCAGACCAGGTTCACCACCACGACAGCTGCGCCGGCCACCATGAACGCCGAGCCACCGACAGTCAGCCCCAGCCTCCACCGGCGTAACCAGATGACCGAAGCGACGCCGAAAAGGGCGAGGGCGACCGTAAGCAGCACCGTCGCGGCCACGAACTTGTCACCCCGCTGGTCGTAGAAGTCGCCCTGATCGAACTCGCTCGCGGCCTGTTCCCGCAGAGCCTCGCCGTCGTCCCAGGCGGTTGGGTAGTAAGCCGGATTGTCGCCGCTGAACGGGGTCTCGCCGCCGTTTGGATCGTTTGCCCAGACCTCGATCGCCGCCTGAAGGTCGGGGCTGAACTGCATCAGGTAGGCAGCGAGTTCGTCGTCGCCCTGCTGGGCCGCCAGGGCGTACTCGATGAAGATCGCCTGGTCCAGCGCCCGCACCTGGTCGCCGTTGGCAAAGGCATCGTTGGCCTCGGACTGAGTCACCGCCGCCTGCTGGAGGAATAGCAGCTGTTGCCCGTCGTCACGGTCGGCGAGGAACGCCGCGCCGGCGGTCATCAGAGCCGTCACACCGAGGAGGACCGCGATCAGGATGTCGAAGCGCGGAGTGCGCACCTTCGCCCCTTCCCCATCCGGAGCCATCTTCTCTTCCCCATCCAGAGCCATCTTCAGGACGTGATGCTACCAGTCGGGGGTCACGGTAAAAAGTGCTCGGTGGTCTCGTCGAGACCGGCGAACTGACGGACTGTGGCGGCGGGATTCTCGGAGCGCATCAGGCTCTCGCCGATCAGGGCCGCGTCGCAGCCGACCCGCTCGAGTTCCACCAGTTCGGCCCGGCTCGAGATCCCGCTCTCGGAGACGACCATCTTGCCGGTCGGCACATCGGTGATCAGCTCGTAGGTGGTCGCCACGTCCACAACCCCGGTGTCAAGGTTGCGATTGTTGATCCCGATCACCTCGGCCCCTGCCTCCAGCGCACTGTGGAGTTCCGGCTCGTTGTGGACCTCGACCAGGCAGTCGAGGTCGAGCTCACGCGCCTCGGCCTGGAAATCACGAAGCCGGCCAGGGTCGAGCACGCTTGCAATCAGAAGCACGGCGTCGGCACCGCTCGCGGCCGACTCGACCAGCTGGTAGCGATCGACGATGAAGTCCTTGCGCAGGATCGGCAGGCGGCAGGCTGCGCGAGCGGCGGCCAGATCCTCCAGGTGCCCGTTGAAGTGGGTCTCGTCGGTAAGAACCGACAGTGCCGACGCTCCGCCGGCCTCGTACTCCCGGACCTGGTCTTCCAGGGTCACCCCCGGAGCGATTTCTCCGGCGCTGGGCGAGCGCCGTTTGTACTCGCATATAAGCGCGATGCCGGGGCGGCCGAGCGCCTCCATGAATGGCCGGTCGCGGTCGCGACCGGCGAGCGCCGCTTCAAGTTCCGACTGCGGCACTTGCCGCCGACGCCGGTCCACGCCATCGGTGGCGGCTGCGATTAGCTGCTCAAGGATTCCCACTGGACTACTGAACCCTACCGCTCCCCGGCGGAGGCGACCAGCCGCTCAAGAACACCGGCGGCAGCCCCGGAGTCGATCGCCGCGGCGGCGGCCTCTACGCCACTCGCGAAAGAGTCCGCACGACCGCCGACCCTGATCGCCGCGGCGGCGTTCAGCAGAACCAGGTCCCGGCGGGCCGACTTCTCCCCGGCGAGCACCGCGCGGGTCGTCAGCGCGTTCTCTTCAGGGGTGCCTCCGGCAACTTCGGAGAGCTCTGCAAGTTCCATGCCGAAGTCCTCGGGCTTGAGGATCACTTCGCTGGTTGAGCCGTGATCGACCTCGATGATCCGGGTCGGCCCGGTGATCGAGATCTCGTCAAGACCGTCGTCGGCAGAAACGACCAGGGCATGCTCGGCCCCGAGGCCGGCCACCGCCTCGGCGATCGTCTCCTGATAGCTGCGGTCGGAAACCCCGATCACCTGGCGCGTGGCTCCGGCCGGGTTGGTCAGCGGGCCCAGGAAGTTGAAGATCGTGCGCACCGCCAGCTCCCTGCGTACCGGCACGACATGCTTCATCGCGCTGTGGTGGCTCGGGGCGAACATGAATCCGAAGCCGATCTGCTCTATCTGGCCGGCGACAGCCCCGGGCTCGAGACCGATCTCGATTCCGAGAGCCTCCAGCAGGTCGGCCGAGCCGGAAAGGCTCGTATTCGAGCGGTTGCCGTGCTTGGCGACTGCGCAACCGGCGCCGGCCGCCACCAGCGCCGCGGTCGTCGAAACGTTGAAGGTCGAGGGCCCACCACCGGTTCCAGCGGTATCGACAAGGTCCACACGGGAGCACTCCACCCGTGTGGACAGCCCGCGCATGGTGCGGGCGAGGCCGACCAGCTCCGGCACCGTCTCGCCTTTGGTCCTCAGGGCGATCAGGAATGCGCCGGTCTGGACTTCGCCGGCCCGGCCCTCCATGATCTCGCTCAGCACCGCCGAAGCGTGGTCGGCGGTCAGGTGGTTGCCCGAGGCGACCGCGTCGATCGCCCGGGTCAGGATCTCATTCGGCATCTGCGCCTCTTTCATCGCCATTCGTGCCCACGGCGAGAGCGCCGCGCTGCGCGAGCTCGCTCTGGTCCGGATCGAGCCCCAGGAAGCGGGCGATCATGCTCTTGCCGCCAGGCGTCAGCACCGACTCGGGGTGGAACTGGACGCCTTCGGCCGGCAGCTCCCGGTGGCGCACACCCATGACGATGTCGCCGTAGGTGGCACTTACCTCGAGCTGCTCGGGAAGAGGGTCGCCGGCGATCAGCGAGTGGTACCGGCCGACCGTAAGCGGCGATTCCAGGCCTTCGTAGATCGTCCTGCCGTCGTGTTCGATCCGCGCGTCCTTGCCGTGGATCGGCTCAGCCTGGACGACCGTGCCGCCGAATGCCTGAACCAGCGACTGGTGCCCCAGGCAGACCCCGAGCACGGGAACCCCCCTTGTGGCGAACTCCCGGATAGCTTCAACCGAGATGCCGGCCTCGTCCGGGGTGCACGGTCCGGGGGATACAACCACGCGGTCATAGCCAGCATCGAGCAGGTCAGCCACCGCGGCGGCGTCGTTTCGGACCACCTCGACCTCGGCTCCGAGCTCGCCCAGGTACTGGACGAGGTTGTAGGTGAAGGAGTCGTAGTTGTCGATCACGAGTACTCGCATGGTCAGGCCCAGTCCGGGTTCTCGCAGGCCATCTCAACCGCCCTGAACATCGCCTTGGCCTTGTTCAGGGACTCCTGGTACTCGTACTCCGGCTTCGCATCTGCCACGGTGCCGCCGCCGGCCTGGATGTGGACCTTGCCGTCCTTGATCAGAGCGGTTCGAATGTGGATCGCCGTATCGAGGTCGCCGTTCCAGGAGAGGTAGCCGACCGCGCCGCCATAGGAGCAGCGCTTCACCGACTCCATCTCGTCGATGATCTGCATCGCCCTGACCTTCGGCGCGCCGGAGAGAGTGCCGGCCGGCAGGGCCGAGCGCAGCACGTCCAGTGCGCCGAGCCCTTCCTTCAGGGTGCCGGTCACGCGGCTGACGATGTGCATCACATGGGAGTAGGTCTCGACCACCATCAGTTCCTCGACCTCGACCGAGCCGTACTCCGCCACTCTGCCGATGTCGTTTCTCGCCAGGTCGACCAGCATCACGTGCTCGGCCCGCTCCTTCGGGTCCGAGATCAGCTCCTCGGCCAGGCGGCGGTCCTCTTCCTCGCTGCCACCACGGGGCGAGGTTCCGGCGATCGGCCGGATCTCGACGGTCCTGCCGTTCACCTTCAGCAGCGGCTCGGGCGAAGCCCCGGCGATCTGGAAATCGCCGAACTCGATGAAGTACATGTAGGGCGAAGGGTTGACCGCCCGCAGGCCCCGGTAGATCGAGAGCGCCTCCGAGCGCGACTCGGCCGTGAAGCGCTGGGAGGGCACGACCTGGAAGGCATCGCCGGCGTGGATGTACTCGACTATCCGGGCGACCGTTGCCTCGAACTCCGCCTTGCTCATGTTCGACTCGAAGGCCGGCGGCTCAACGGCCCCGGCGCCGTCGGCCGGCGGCACCGGGCCGCGCAGCCGCTCGCGAAGCTCGCCGATCCTGGCCGCAGCGCTCTCGTAGGCCGCCTCCACCCCGTCTTCGCCGACGAAGGCGCAGGCGAGGATGCTCGTCTCGTTGTGGAGGTGGTCGAAGATCACCATCGCGTCGGTGATCATCAGCGCCAGGTCGGGCAGGCCGAGCGGGTCCGGGTTGGGCTCGCCGAGCGGCTCGACGGTGCGCACCAGGTCGTAGCCGAACAGCCCGACCGCGCCGCCGGCGAACGGTGGCAGCCCCGGGACCTCGGCCACTTTGAACCCGGCCAGGTGATCGGCGACCGCGGCGTAGGGATCGGGGGCCTCGATCCGCCGCAGCGGCTCGTCATCGCCCGACATCGAATCACCCGGGTACACGCTCAGGGCGCCATCCGACCACCGGATGACCGAATGCGGGCTGGTGCCGAGAAAAGAGTAGCGGCCGACCTGGCCGCGCTCGGCCGACTCGAGCAGGAAACAGGGGCCGTCACCGCGCAGTTTGAGCAGGGCCGACACCGGGGTTTCGCAGTCGTCGGTGAAGCTCATCCGCACCGGGATCACGTTGGCCTCACCGGCCAGCTTGCGGGCTCCGTCGAGGTCGGGTGAAAGCCGGTTCCTGAGGTCAGCCCCGGCGGCCATTGAGGACCTCCATCGCCCGGTCGAAGCTGATCTCGCGCGACCTGAGCAGCACCGCCAGGTGGTAGAGCACGTCGGCCGTCTCTTCTTCGACCCGCTCGTCGCTCTCCTCCCGCACAGCGCGAGTCACTTCTTCGGCCTCTTCCAGGACCTTGCCGGCGGCGAGCTCGGCGTTGTCCAGCAGCGTCACCGTGTAGCTGCCTTCGGGCCTCTCGGCCGCGCGCTCGTCAAGGGTGCGCTGAAGACCAGCGAGTGCTTCGGACGGCGTCGGCAGCGGTGGGCCTCCGTCTTCGAGACGGCGGTAGAAGCAGGTGCGCTCGCCGGTGTGGCAGGCCGGGCCCGCCGGCTCGACCAGGGCGAGGATCGCATCTTCGTCACAGTCGATCCTCAGCTCGACCACCCGCTGGGTGTTGCCCGAAGTCTCACCCTTGTGCCAGATCTCCTTGCGCGAGCGGCTGAAGAAGTGGATCTCGCCTGTATCCCGGGTGAGGCCGAGCGATTCGGCGTTCATCCAGGCAAGGGTCAGCACCTCGCCGGTGCGGGAGTCCTGGGTCACGCACGGCACCAGGCCGTCGTCATTGAATCGCGGTTCCAGCGCCCCGGCGTCTTCCTTTCGGGAATCTGTCTCCAACTCAGCCACCGTCCTGTGTGCCGCCGTCGCCAGGACTGCCGCTCGCAGAATCGTCAGGGGCCGGCGCGGCTTCGGTCGGTCCGGCCGTCGCCTGGCCAAGAACCAGATACCAGTTGTCGTTCTCCTTCACGAACGGCGCCTCGCCGCTGCGTCCGACGAAGCTGACCTTCGCCGTATCGCCGTCGATCGTGATGTCCTCGACGGCCAGATCCGGCTGCTCGCCGGCCTGCTCCAGGATCTGATCGGTCTCACTGGCGCACTTGGACTTTGAAGTGAAGGTGTCGAAAAACGTGCTCGGCTGGAGCAGGTCGCAGTAAGCCGCGCCGTCCTTCTCGGAATTGGCGCGGTTGATCCCCGCGACCACTTCGTTGATCGCCGCTGTATCGGCTTCGTTGCCGGAATCGCCACCGCCGCAGCCGGCGATCGTTAGTGCCCCGGCCACCAGCAGGAAGGCCAGTCTGCTCGTCGTCTTCATTCGGTGATCCTACGGTCTGCGCCGCCGTCTCCGTAGCCGAAGATCCGGGTGGACGGGATCACTCGATGCCGAGGCGGTCGAGCATGTCGACATCGCGGCGCCACTTGCGCTTCAGCTTGACCTGCAGGTCGAGGTGGACCCGGGCGCCGAGCTCAAGCTCGATCACCTTGCGGGCACCGGTGCCGATCTCACCGATTCGGAAGCCGTTCTTGCCGATGAGAATGCCTTTCTGGGACTCGGTTTCCACCCAGATCTCGGCCTCGACCGTGACCAGGCCGTCCTCGCGGGTACTGACCTGCCGCACCTTTACTTCGGCCGAATGCGGGATCTCGTCCCGGGTCCGGATCAGCACCTGGCCGCGGATCAGCTCCGCCAGCAGCAGCTCGATCGACTGGTCGGAGCGGTCGCCGGGCGGGTACATGTAGTGGCCCTCGGGCATCAGGGAACCGAGGTGCTCACGCAGCTCGGCGACCCCTTCGCCCTTGAGCGCGCTGATCGGGAATACCTCGTCGACGCCCTTCAGCGCCGCCGCTTCCTGGAGTACCGGCACGACTTCCCGACCCAGCCGGTCGGCCTTGTTTACCGCGCAGATCACCGGGATGTCGAGCCTGGCTCCGAGCAGGCCGGCGGCGATGAACCTGTCCCCGGGGCCCACCCCTTCCTCGCCGTTGATCACGAAGAGAGCCACGTCCGCGTCGGCCAGCTCCTTCTCGACCCGGCGCTGCATGCGGCTGGTCAGCTCGTCTCGCGGCTTCTGGACACCCGGCAGGTCGATCAGGACAATCTGGGTGGCGGCCTCGATGTCGGTCGCGACTCCACGGATCGCCCGGCGGGTGGTCTGCGGCCGCACCGAAGCGATCGCCACGGTCGCCCCGACCAGGGTGTTGACCAGGGTCGACTTGCCGACGTTCGGCCTGCCTGCGAGGCCGACGAAGCCTGACCTGGTCGGGCCTTCGGGCAGGTCGGCAAGCGGACTGAGGCCGGCCTCATCCACGAGACGATTCCGTTCCCGTCACAGCTGCCTGATCCGTCACAGCTGCCTGATCGTCATCGCGGGCCAGTCCGGCCATGATTCGATCCTGGACCTCAAACATCTCCCCTTCGTCGGTCTCGTGGTCAAAACCGCAGAGGTGAAGCACACCGTGCACCACGGCCTCGGTCACGTTCTCGCACTGAGCCTCGCAGACGACTACGTCCCCGAGCTCCCGCGGGCCGGGCCCGGCGTCCGTCCGGTCGATCGGGAAAGAAAGCACGTCGGTCGGCCTGTCCCGGTCGCGGTGCTCGCGGTTCAGCTCGTGGATGCGCCTTTCATCAACCAGCTCGACCGCGAGGTGGCCGTCTTCAATGCCGACCTCTTCAAGCGTCGCCAGAACAGCCGACCTGAAACCGGTCGGCACGTCCTCGAGATCGAGGCTCACTGATTCGCCTCGCGCTCGTCGTGCTCGCCGTAGGCGGCGACGATGCGCTGGACCAGCCGGTGGCGGACCACGTCCGCGCCGCCGAAGCGCACAAAGCTGACGTCCTCGATGTCATTGAGGATCTCCCTGACCACGACGAGGCCTGACTGGCGCTCCTTCGGCAGGTCGATCTGGGTGACGTCCCCGGTCACGACCATTTTCGAGTTGAAGCCGAGCCGGGTGAGGAACATCTTCATCTGTTCGGGGGTCGTATTCTGGGCCTCGTCGAGGATCACGAAGGCGTCGTTCAGGGTGCGGCCGCGCATGAAGGCCAGCGGCGCGACCTCGATCACACCGCGGTCGAAATAGCCGTTGACCCGATCGGGGTCAAGCATGTCGTAGAGCGCGTCAAAGAGCGGTCTCAGGTAAGGGTCGACCTTCGCCTGGAGGTCCCCGGGAAGAAATCCGAGGCTTTCGCCTGCCTCGACTGCCGGCCGGGTCAGGATGATCCGCCGGACTTCGCCCTCGGCCAGGGCGGCGGCGGCCATCGCCACCGCGAGGAAGGTCTTGCCGGTGCCGGCCGGGCCGATGCCAAAGGTGACCGTATTCTCACGGATCGAGTCGACGTAGAGCTTCTGGTTGACAGTCTTCGGGACAACCTTGGTATTGCGGTTGTGCCAGACGACATCCCTGAGCACTTCGGCGCTCCTCCTCGAAGACTGGATCGCGTTGCTCACCGAGTCGAGCGTGTCGGGTTCGACCTCGTGGCCGTTTTCGATCAGGTCAACCATCTCGTCGACCAGCTTCGCGGCCTGATCCATCTCGGCGTCGTCGCCTTCGAGGGTGAGCAGGTTGCCCCTCAGGTGGACCTTGCTGGCGGTGCGGTCCCTCAGCGCCCTTAGTACCGAGTCGCCGGATCCGGCCAGCTCGGCCGCGACCTCGTTTTCGAGCGTCAGAGTCCTACGGGGCAAGCTGTTCCTTGACCGCGGTGCTGACCCGTTTGCCGTCGGCCCGGCCGGCGACCTTCTCCTTCAGCACGCCCATGACCTGGCCCATCTGCTTCGGGCTTTGCGCACCGGTGGCCTCTATCGCCCCGGCGACCATGGCGTTCAGTTCTTCATCGCTGAGCTGGGCAGGCAGGTAGCCGGCGATCAGCTCCGCTTCAAAGCTCTCGGCCTCGGCCTGCTCGGTCCGGCCGGCTCCGGCGTAGGCTTCGGCTGCTTCCAGCCGCTTCTTGCGCTCTCTCTGAAGCACCGCGGTCTCGTCGCCTTTGCCCATCTTCGCGTCCTGCTGGAGCACGTCCTGGATCATGCGAAGCGCAGACGAGCGCCGGCGATCGCCGGCCTTCATCGCCTCGCGGGCGTCGTCACGGATCTGTTCGGCTGCTGACATGGCTCAAGGGTACCTGAGCCGATCGACCCTGCCTGCCAGGGGCAGCTGGAGGAAGCGGGTGCCGACTTCAGTGAAGGATTCGACATCGCCGGTGACCAGGAAACGGTAGCCGCCCTCACCCTCGCCCGTGGCCAGTTGGTCGCGCTCCGCCAGGATCCTCTGGACCTCCGCGGCGATCGCGTGGCCGGCGGTGACCAGCCGCACGTCGCGGCCGAGGAAGCGCTGGAGCATCGGGGCGACCAGTGGGTAGTGGGTGCAGCCGAGGATCAGGGTGTCCACCTCGGCCTGCTTCAGCGGTTCGCAGTAGCCGCGGACCGTGTCCATGACGTACTGGTCGAAAGGAAAGCCCTGCTGGATGATCGGTGCGAGGTCGGGCGCGGCAACCTCGGTCACGGTCAGCGGCCTGCCCTGGGCTTCGAGCACGCGGTGATAGGCGCCGCTTGAAACCGTGGCCGGAGTGGCCAGCACACCGACCCGGCCCGACTCGGTGATCGCGGCGGCGATCTCGGCCTCGGGACCGACGACGGTCGCCACCGGCACCCCCTCGGCCCCGGCGATCTCCCGGATCAGCTCCCCGGCGGCCGAAGTGGCTGAGTTGCAGGCGACCACGATCATCTTCACCCGGCTGTCGAGCAGGAAGCGGGTGATTACCTCAGCTCTCGCACGCAGCTCGTCACGGGTTTTGGTGCCGTAGGGGAAATGGCCGCTGTCGCCGACGTAGAGGAAGTCCTCCTGCGGCAGGGAGACCAGGCATTCGTGGAGCACCGTCAGGCCGCCGACCCCCGAGTCAAAGAAGCCGATGCTCACTGATCCTCCAGCAGCAGTCCGCCCCAGTTCTCAAAAGTGCGGAACTCGACCGGCTTCAGCCCGTGCGGGGCAAACGCAGCCTCGACCCGCTCACTCTCGGCCTCCAGCAGGCCGGAGCAGACCAGCGTCGCCGGGCGGTTGTCTGCCGTGATCTGTGAAGCGACCATCTCCAGCAGTGGCGCGGTCAGGTTGGCGACCACCACCGGGGCGAGGTCCGGAAGGCCGTGTTTCAGATCCATCCGTTCGAGTTCAACTTCGACCGTGTTGACCACCGCGTTCTCGATGGCGGCCTCGATCGCCGCTGCTTCGTGGTCGTAGCCGGCAACCGGCGACCAGCCTAGCTTCGCGGCGGCGATCGCCAGCACGGCCGAGCCGGTGCCCAGGTCGCTCAACGGGCCGGAGGCCCTGCCCTGATCGTGCAGGTCCAGCAACATACCGAGGCTGAGTCGGGTGGTCGGATGAGCGCCGGTCCCGAAGGCCTGACCCGGGTCGATCACGACCTCGAAGGCGTCCGCCTTCTCCGGCTCCCAGGGCGGCCTCAGCCAGAGCGAAGTCCCGCGGCCGGCCCCGAGGCCTTCACCCGCCGTCACTTCGACCGGCCGGTGGAACTCGCGCCACCGGTCTGCCCAGTCGTCGGCGACCTCGCTGGCCACGACTTCGACAAGACCGTCCCCGGTTGCCACCTGGAGTTCGCCGACGTCCGGAATCTCTCCTTCGGCGCCGTAGATCGCGTACTCGACAAAGCCTTCGCCGGCGGTTTCTTCGACTCCGTTCGGGGCGAGCATGGTGAGCTCGGCCAGGACCACTTCGGCCTGGTCGGGCCGGCACCTGACCGCCAGCCGGATCAAGCGCCGGCTCCCGGCAGCAGGGTCGGCCCCTGGCGGATCAAGCGCCGGCTCCGCGAATCCAGATCAACCCCGGGCATGCCACCCCGGTCAGCTCCGGGCGCGCCGCATGCGCGAGAAGAGACCGGACTCTTTCTGGTGCCGGTTCGCCTCGCCGACGGTGCCGTCGAGTTCGGCCGCCAGCTTCAGCTGCTCGTCGCTCAGGTTGGCCGGGACGACTACGTTGAAGACGAAGCGATGCACGCCGCGCCGCCGTGAGCCACCGACGCGCGGTAATCCCTTGCCCTTGATCACCTTTTCGGCGCCGGGCTGGGTCCCGGGCTCGATCTCGATCTCCTCGGTGCCATCAAGCGTTTCGACCTCGATCCGGTCGCCGATCATCGCCTTTGTTGCGTCCAGCGGCACCACTGTGATCAGGTTCTGGCCGTCGCGGATCAAGCCTTCCTTCTCGGCGACGTTGACCTCGACGTAGAGGTCACCGGACGGAGCCCCGGGCTCGCCGGCGTGACCGGCCCCGGAGATCCGCATTCGCTGGCCGGTCTCGATCCCGGCGGGGATGTCGACCTTCCAGGTGCGTGAGGTGTGGCGGCGGCCGAGACCGGAGCACTCGCCGCAGGGGGTCTCGGCCACACGGCCGTCGCCGTGGCAGGTATCGCAGGGGGTCGCCCGGACCATCTGGCCGAAGGCGGTGTTGGCGACTGTGCGCAGCTCACCGGTGCCGTCGCAGCGCTCGCAGGTCCGGATCGGAGTGGCGGGCTCCGCCCCGTTTCCGCGGCAGTGCTCGCAGGTACCGACCACGTCGAACTCGACCTCGCGGTTGACGCCTTCGAGCACGTCTTCGAGTTCGATCTCGACCGAAGTGCCGACGTCTGCCCCGGGGGCGGGACCGCGGCGGCCGAAGCCCTGCCCGCCGCCGAAGAAAGCGCTGAACAGGTCGTCGATCGATCCAAAACCCTGAGCCTGGGAAGAAAAACCGCCGGAGCGCAGGCCGTCATGCCCGTGGCTGTCGTAGGTCGAGCGCTTCTCTTCGTCGGAGAGCACCTCGTAGGCCTCGGCGACCTCCTTGAACTTCTCCTCGGCCTCGGGGTCAGCACCGTTGACGTCCGGATGAAGCTCCCGGGCCACCCCCCTGAAGGCCTTCTTGATCTCGGTCTGAGTGGCGCTCCGGGAGACCCCGAGCACCTCGTAGTAGTCGCGTTTGCTCATGCGTAGACGTTCTCGAAGTAGCGGGAGAGCTCGCGGGCGGCCTCGTTGACCGAAGCGATCGCGGTCGCGTAGTCCATGCGGGTCGGGCCGACCACGCCGACCGAGCCCAGGTTGCGGTGGCCGAGACCGTAGTTGGCACCGACCACGCTGACCGAGCGCAACTCGGGCTGAGGATTCTCCGCGCCGATCCAGATGAATACCGAACGCTCCTCGATCGCCGAGCGCATCATCCTGAGCACGGATGCCCGTTCCTCCAGCGCGTTCATCAGCTGGTCGATCTGGGGCAGGTCGGCCGAACGGCGCTCGTCAAGCAGGCGGCCGGTCCCTTCGACGTACAGCGTCGCGTCACTTTCCTGCTCAAGATCGACCAGGGCCGGCATCAGACGCCTGATGAACTCGGACTCACGCGGGCCGAGGCCCGGATCGAGCAGCTTCGAGGCGATCCTCCTCGACCCGACTTCGATCCCGAGCAGCGACTCGTTCAGGTAGCTGGAGGTCGACTCGACCAGGCCGGGATCGAGCTCGAACGGAAATGTGAAGGCACGCTTGGTGACGTCCCCGGCCGAGGTGATCGCGATGACCATGACCACGTCGGGCTGGAGCAGAAGGGCTTCGACCCGGTGGATCGTCGCAGTGCCCAGCGGCGGCGCGACCACCAGGGCCAGCAGGTCGGTCATGTGTGAGAGGGCGGCGGTCGTCTCCCGCATCGCGGCGTCCACCTCGCGCCGCATCCTCGAAATCTCGATCTCTCCCGGCCCGGTGCGGCGGGCGGGCAGCGTCGGCACCAGGACCTCGACGTAACGGCGGTACCCGAGCTCGGTCGGGACGCGCCCGGCAGAGGTGTGGGGGTGGCTCAGGTAGCCGCCTGCTTCGAGCGCGGCCAGTTCGGCCCTGACGGTCGAAGCGGCCCAGTCAAGCCCGGCCGACTCGACGATCGCCTTCGAGCCGACCGGCCGGCCGGTTTCGAGGTAGGCCTCGGCGACCAGCCCGAGAATGTTGTCCTGTCGCTCGGAGAGCATCACTTGATTGTAGGAGTGGGAGGGTTGTGGGGCACTGCCTCCTCGACCCGAAACGTCGTCGGAGGTACCCCACACCCCTCCTCGCGCTCCCCGCAGCGCAGGATTCGCCCGGGGAACACCCAGCGGCCGGTCGCGGCCGCCGCGGACCTCCGAGTCAGTCGGCGGCTACGACGGCGGTGGCGTTCTTGATTACCTGCGTCTCGCCCTGGGTGGCCACCATGTCGATCTCGGCGGTTTCGCCTTCGGCGGTGCCCACCTCGCCGGAGACGACTATCTCCTGCTCGGGGAAACTCATTCCGCGGAACTGGACCGAGAGGCTTTTCAGGCTTCGCGGGTCTCCCCCGGTCGTGTCAGTTGCGGCCTTGGCGACCAGGCCCATGACGTAGAGGCCGTGGAGGATCGCGCCGGGAAGTCCAACCGCACGGGCGAACTCGCCGTCGATGTGGATCGGGTTGAAGTCACCGGAGGCGCCGGCGTAGCGGTGCGGCACGTACTTGTCGGGGCTCACCCGAAGCTCATCGATCCGGTCCCCCGCGTTCAATTCAGCCATCTCAGACGCCCCTCACGATGTTGGTCCAGGTCCCTCGGACGACTTCATCGCCATCCTGGTTGACCGAGACGGTCTCGAAAACGTAGAAGCCCTTGCCGTCCTTCTCGTAGATCTCGGTGCAGGTAGGAGTGGTCGTGATCACATCTCCCGAGCAGACCGGCACTCCCCATACGAACTCCTGGCCACCATGCACCAGCGCGGCGAAGTTGATGCCGACTTCGGGATCGAAAAGGACCGGTCCCACTGAGCCGCTGCTGTAGACGACGCAGAACATCGGCGGGGCGACGACGTCCCGGAAGCCCGCATCCCGCGCAGCCTGGGCGTCGTAGTGGATCGGACCGTCGAAGCCGATCACCTGCGAGTACTCGCGGATCTTTTCGCGCCCCACCTGGTACTCGTGGGCCGGCCAGCTCTTTCCGACTGCCTGATCGTTGATCGCCATCGGGCGAAACCTAGCAGCGCCCGTGCCGCGGGTAGCACCACGGATTGACCGATAGCCCCGCTCGCTATGGTCATTGCGATGCTGGCACCAGCCACAGCCCCGAAGGACGAGGTCGCCACAGGCTCGAGACGGTCCATCCCGCTTTCGATTCTCGACCTGGCTGCGGTCGGGCGGAAGGAGAGCATTGCCGAGAGCTTTGCCGGCAGCGTCGAGCTGGCCCGCGTGGCAGAGAGAACCGGCTACCGGCGGGTCTGGTACGCCGAGCACCACAACATCTCCTCGATCGCGTCTTCGGCGACCGCGGTGCTGATCGCCCACATCGCCGGCAAAACCGAGACGATCCGCCTGGGATCGGGCGGCATCATGCTGCCGAACCACTCGCCGATGGTGATCGCCGAGCAGTTCGGCACCCTCGCGACCCTCCACCCGGGCCGGATCGACCTCGGCCTCGGCCGCGCACCCGGCAGCGACCAGGCGACCACCTACGCACTCCGACGCGACCCGTCGGCCGCCGAGACTTTCCCCCGCGACGTTCTCGAACTTCAGGGACTGCTCGGCGACGAAAGCCCGATCCCGGGGGTGCGGGCGATCCCCGGTCAGGGCACCCACATTCCGATCTACATGCTCGGCTCCTCGCTGTTCGGGGCCCAGCTCGCGGCTGAACTGGGTCTGCCTTACGCGTTCGCCTCCCACTTCGCCCCGCGTGCCCTCCACGAGGCGATCGCCATCTACAGGGAACGATTCAAGCCGTCCGGGCAGCTCGCCGAGCCGTACGTGATCGCCGGCGTGGGCGCGATCGTCGCCGGAACCGCCGAAGATGCAGCCGAACAGCTCGAAGCTGCCCGCCGCCTCCGCGCCCGGGCGCTGTTCTCCCGGGGCGGACAGAAACTGAGCGAAGAAGACATCGACACGATCCTGTCTGCACCCCAAGGCTCGGCTGTCGACGAGATGCTCACCTACAACGCCGTCGGCACCCCGAATGACGCGGGCGCCTACCTGGAGGAGTTCAGGGACCGCACCGAAGCCGACGAGCTGATCGTCGTCCACCAGTCCAACTCGGTCGAAAACCGCCTGCGCTCGGTCGAGCTACTGACCGAGGCGGTCGATCCGGCCGGAGACGCTTCGGAACTGATGCCGCGCTAGCGGGAAGGAAGGTCGATGGCGACGACCGTCAGGCCGTCAATGCCGTCGAAGCCGCGTGGGTTGCAGCTGTGGACGGGCATCGCCTGGGCTATGGCGATCGCCGCGATCATCGCGTCGTAGCCTCGCGCCGAAGCCTTGCGTCCGGAACGCCTGAGCGAGGCGGCAACCCCGGCGAAAGCTCTTGCTGCCTCGCGGTCAAACGGCAGAGGGTCGAAGTTCTGCTCGGCAAAGACCAGGTGGGTCTGGCGGGCGACCCGGGTCGGCTCATCTTCGGCAACGAGTGGACCGACTGCCAGCTCAGCAAGGGTGATCGCGGTGATCAGCGGTGTGTCCGGCAGCAGAGACGCATCGGTAATCCGCTCGAGGGCGATCACCGTCGAAGTGTCGAGTACGCCTTCGCCCATCCCGAACAGGGTCCCCTACAGGCCCGGATCGATGACGCGATCGAGATAAGCCTTCAGATCGGCCGCGTCGACTGGCCGCAGTCCCCTGGCGCGCTCGATCAGTGCCTGCCCGGAGAGAGCCCGGCGCAGGGGCCGCAGCCCGGCTACATCCCGACCGTCCCGCGTGATGGTGATCCTCTCGCCGTGCTCGGCCCGATCGATCACGTGACCGCCGCGGTTCCTCAGTTCGCGAATGCTGATCTTCGCCATAGTGCAAGCGCATCACGCGTGATACAGCTAGTCGACGGTGGCTACGACCGGGCTGTAGCCGAAGGTGCCTGCGACCCTGTCCTCGAGGAAGCAGAACGATGCGCCGGACAGGACCGAAGCGACGAGCAGGAGCCACGCGAAGACCAGCATTCGACTCCTCTTCTCACGGGACTCCGACTCCGCCGCTTGCGAGTCGACGGGCGGCACCGGGGCTCAGTCGTCGAGTTCGAGGATGGCCAGGAATGCTTCCTGGGGTACTTCGACGCTGCCGACGTTCTTCATGCGCTTCTTGCCCTTCTTCTGCTTCTCCAGCAGCTTGCGCTTGCGGGTTACGTCACCTCCGTAGAGCTTGGCGGTGACGTCCTTGCGGACCGCCTTGACCGTCTCGCGGGCGAGGATCCGGGCTCCGACCGCGGCCTGGACCGGGATGTCGAACTGCTGGCGGGGGATCGTCTTGCGCAAGCGGGCGACCAGGTCCTTGCCGTGCTCGTAGGCGAAGTCACGGTGGGCGATCACCGAGAGCGCGTCGACTGTTTCGCCGGCCAGCAGCACGTCCACCTTGACCAGGTCGGAAGCCTTGTTGCCGATCGGCTCGTAGTCGAGCGAGGCGTAGCCACGGGTCGATGATTTGAGCACGTCGAAGAAGTCGAGGACGATCTCGGCCAGCGGCAGTTCGTAACGGATCTGGACCCGGTTCGGGCTGAGGTAGTCCATGCCCTGGTGGGTTCCGCGGCGCGTCTGGCAGAGCTCCATCACCGGTCCGACGTACTCGGTCGGGGTGATGATGGTGGCGGCGATGTAGGGCTCCTCGATCGACTCGATCACGCCGGGGTCGGGCATCTCGGTCGGGCTGCGGACCTCGACCGTATCGCCGTTCGTCAGGTGAACTTCGTAACGCACCGTCGGGCTTGTCGCCAGCAGTTCGAGATCGTACTCGCGCTCCAGCCGCTCGCGCACAATCTCCATGTGAAGCAAGCCGAGGAAGCCGCAGCGGAAGCCGAATCCGAGCGCGTCGGAGGTCTCCGGCTCCCAGCTGAGAGCAGCGTCGTTGAGGCCCATCTTGTCGAGCGCGTCGCGCAGGTCCTCGTAGCGCTCGGTGTCGATCGGGAACAGTCCGCAGAAGACCATCGGCTTGACGTCGCGGTAGCCCTCCAGCGGTTCGGTCGCGGGGTGGTCACGATCGGTGAGCGTATCGCCGACCCTGAGCTTGGCTACGTCCTTGATCCCGGTGATCACGTAACCGACCTCGCCGACGTTGATCTCCTTGACCGGGGTCAGGACCGGCCGGAAAAAGCCGATGTCGTCGAGTTCAGCTTCGGTGCCGTTCTGCATCGCGAGAATGTGGCCGTTCTTCTTGAACTTGCCGTCCATCATCCTCACGTAGGCGATCACGCCCCGGTACTGGTCGAACTCGGAGTCGAAGATCAGGGCCCGGGACGGTGCTTTCGGGTCTCCTACCGGGGGCGGCACCCGTTTGACGATCGCCTCGAGCACCTCGGGAACTCCTTGCCCGGTCTTGGCGGAGATCTTGAGAATCTCGTCGGGATCGATCCCGAGCAGGTCCGAAACCTCGCCGGCCACGCGCTCGGGCTCGGCGCCGGGCAGGTCCACCTTGTTCAGGACCGGGATCAGTTCGAGACCGTTCTCGATCGCCAGGTAGGTGTTGGCGACGGTCTGGGCCTCCACCCCCTGGGCGGCGTCCACGACCAGCAGCGCGCCTTCGCAAGCAGCCAGGCTGCGCGAGACCTCGTAAGAGAAGTCAACGTGGCCGGGGGTATCGATCAGGTGAAGGTGGTAGGTCTGGCCATCCTCGGACTTGAACTCGACCCGAACCGCCTGAGCCTTGATCGTGATCCCGCGCTCACGCTCGAGGTCCATCGAATCGAGCATCTGGGCGCGCATCTTCAAGGGGTCGACCGCCCCGGTGATTTCGAGGATGCGGTCGGCCAGCGTCGACTTGCCGTGGTCGATGTGAGCGATGATCGAGAAGTTTCGGATCAGTTCCATGCGGACCGCTCAGTATGAACGGAGCGGCGAGCCGGGGACACGCCGTGGTTCAGGGGCAGGTCGCCGGGTCGAGCGGGCCGTCGAGTTCATAGATCACGGTCGGCGGCTTGCGCAAGAGCTCACGAGCGTTCGGATCGTCTTCGATCCACGGGATCTCGCGCGGGAACTCCCGGTCGGGGCTCTCGCGGTCGAGCGTCAGGACCAGGTACCGGTAGTCACCCCGGGCAACGGCGTCGCGGAACTGTTCGCAGCTGTCGGTCTTGACGAAGCCCCCGTGCGACCACGGAACCCCGAGGTACTGAACCTCGTTGTCGAGCAACTTCCCGAAAAGCGGGTACTGGCGGGTGGCGTTCGTGCCGATCGACTCTCCTTCGATGCCCCGGGCCCAGACAAAGGCCTCGGAGAGTCCGGCGGTGGTGAACTCCGGGCTGGCGTAACGGTTATCGAAGTAGCGGCTCTGCACGCCGTAGCCGGCGAGGACGAGCAGCAGCAGAGCCGAGACGGCAGCGCCAATGCGGACGCCGGACCTCTGGCCCCGCTGTGCGGCCCCCTGGCCCCGCTTTGCTTCTCGGCCGCCACTGGTTCCGGTCGTGGGCGGCATACGAACAGGATCGTGACCACCGCGGCCACGACTGTGGAACCAGATGCCGCCGGTGAGGGCGACGAAGGTCAGCCCGGCGAAAACGATTGCGGCTGCGAGCTCGGCCACGCTGTGGGACTGGTTGCCGAAGACCACGAACGGGGTGAGCAGGCACAGTGCGCCCATCGCTGTCCAGCACGCGAAGCGGTCGCGCGGGCCGACCGCGGCACCGAGCACGGCCAGACCGACCCCCAGGGCGGGCGCCAGGTAGCGCAGACCGGAGACGAAGCCGGCCGGCTCACCGGCCGGGCCTGAAGCCGAGGTCGGGGCGGCCGCCCACGCCAGCAGCAGGGCGAAGCCGACAACTGCCGCCACCCTCCGGGCGGGATCGGAACCGCGCCAGAGGCAGGCGACCAGCCCGAAGACCGCGAGGCCCAGCAACAGCACCCATCCTTGGCCGAAACCGTCCGCCAGGCCGGGAAAGAACCAGTCCGAGATCACCTTCGGGTCGCTCAGGTAGCTCAGTACTGACGCCGCATCCCGTCCACCGAGTTCCTGATCGGGCCCGGGCAGCGATATCGGGCCGGCTCCGTCGATCCACGGCAGCGGGTTGCCGCTCTGGATCAGGTTTCGCAGGTACCAGTAGGCGCCGCCCGCCGCAAGGCCTGCCAGGGCCAGGAGCGCGGCCCGGCCGCGGCGTGCTCCCCCGGCCAGGTACACCGCCCCGGCGGCCAGGGCAATCGCCGCCGGGATGAAGTTGATCTTGGTTCCGGCGGCCAGGCCGGCCGACAGCGCGACCAGAAACAGCGGGCCGGTCGCCAGCTTGCGGCCACCGGCAGAACCGGTGACGAGAATCGCCAGCGCCGCCAGGACGAAGAACATGCCGACGATGTCGTTGCGCGCCTCGCCCGCCTGGTCGACCATTGCCGCAGACCCCAGTACCAGAGCCACTCCAGCGAGCGATACCGGCGCGGCCCCGTACGGCCTGCCGATCGCCCAGGCGGCGACAAGGCAGCCGGCCAGCCAGCCGAGGTTGATCAGTGGTGAAAGCAGGTCGTTGCCGAATCCGAGGATCCCGAGGGCGTGGACCAGCTCCGAGTTCTGGGGGTAGAACCAGCTGAGGAACTGCGGTGCGAGGAAGTGGAGCGAGAAGGTGTCCCCCGAAGCGGCGAAGCCGGCCGAAAACGGCCCGTGGTACCAGGTCGAGTCGAAGCCGGTCATGCCGGTGCCGAGCTTCTGCCAGACCTCGACCGCGAACAGTCCGACCACCACCGAAGCGATCCCGAGGCCGACCGCGGTCAGCAGCAGTGAAGCTCGCCCGCCCGGCACTGCTGGGTCCGTGACCGGCGCTGCGGGATCCATGGAGGGCACTGCGGGAGCGGCCATTGATGCCGCGAGGTCCGTGGTCGGCCCTGCGGGTTCGGTGGAAGGCGAATCTGCAGGAAGGCCGGCAACCTGAGTCCCGACCGCACTTGACGGCTCCGGCTCTCCAGCGGCCCGGGAGCCGGGGGTCCTTTCGTCCCAGCGCCAGGTCGCCAGCGCGATAAGGAGCAGGAAGGTCAGGTAGAGCCAGCCGTGCAGCAGGCCGAAAGTGCCGAGCAGGACTGCGACGCCGACTGCGACGCCTACTGCGAGGACCGCTGCGGCTACCCAGAGCGGCGGACCGGTCCAGCCCGGCACCAGCCTGGCGGTGACCCGCACAGCGACGAAAACGAGCGAAGCCAGGCCGGCAAGCGTGACCAGCGATCCGACGATGTAGTCAAGGAAACCCATCGACTACCGGCGCCGGGCCAGCGAGAAGATCTGGTCGAGTTCGGGGATGCGCAGCAGCCGGCTGCAGGCCAGGTAGGCGGTCCCGCCCAGGGCGAGAGCGACCGAGACAGAGATGATCTGGCCGAGCAACCCACGCCCGAGCGCTTCGTCGAGCAGCGCCCAGGATTCATAAGAGACCAGCGCCAGAACAGCAGAGCCGATGACGACCCGGACGGTCGTCGCGATGAACTTTGTCGCCTCGATCCCGCCGAGTCTGCGACGGAGAATGACCACCTGGGCGACCACCGAGAGCGTGGTGGCGATCGCCGTCGCGGCGACGATGCCGGGAACGCCGTACGGCTCGTAGAGCAGGAAGGAGGCCAGCCCCGTCACGGCCAGGTTGGCTGCGGCTATCGCGGTCGGAATCCAGGGTTGCTGGAGGCCGAAGAAGGTCCGGCTGAGCAGCAGGAACATGCCGTTGGTCGGCAGCGAGAAGGCGAACCAGAAAAGCGCGCTGGCAACCAGCACGGTCTGCTCCGGGCCGAACTCCCCGCGCTGGTAGATGATGCGGATCATCGGCTCGGAAAGTACGAGGATCGCGGCGGTCGCCGGCAGCAGGATGAAGACGATCTGCCGCATCCCCTTGCCGAGGGTCTCACGCAGGTTTTCGTAGTCACCTCTCGAGGCGAAGCGGGCAAGGGTCGGGAACAGCACCGTGGCGATCGCGACCGAGAAGATCCCCTGCGGAAGCTGGTAGATGCGGAAGGCCTTGTCGATTGCCGCCGGAGCCTCGTCACTGACGAGGCTGCCGAAGAAGCTGTTGACCAGCAGGTTGAAGTTGATCAGCCCGAGGCTGAGCGTGACCGGGATCATCAACAGCAGGACCCGCCGCATATGCGGATCCTTGAAATCAACTTTGAAGGTGAACCGGAAGGGAGTGTGGCGTAGGTCCCAGGTCGGGATCAGCAGCTGCACGACGGTGCCGGCTACAACACCGATGGCGTAGGCATAGATCTGCTTGTCCTCCGGAAACAGTGGCACCGTGCCGATGACCACGGCGATGATCGTCAGGTTCCAGAACAGCGGCGAGATCGCGAAGGCCCCGAAGCGGTCGTAGCTGTTGAGGATTCCGACGACGACGCCGGTCACGCCGAGCAGGACCAGGATCGGGAAGATGATCTGCGAAAGGACGACCATCAGGCTCTCGATCTCGCCGGTGAAGCCCGGAGCGAACAGCGGCATGATGAATCCGGCACCGAGGATGAACACGGCGGTTATCGCGCCCAGCACCATGGTCACCAGCAACAGCATCGTCGAGGCCATGCGAAAGGCCTCCTTGACCTTGCCCTGCCCGATCTGCTCGGTGAAGATCGGCACGAAAGCTGGCTGGAGCGCCGCATCGGCGAACAGCGCGCGGATCAGGTTCGGCACCTGGAAGGCCACCGTGAAGGCTGACATCGGCCCGGAGATGCCGAAGTAACTGGCAGCGACCACCTCGCGGGCCAGGCCGGCGATCCTCGAAGCGGCGGTCGCGATCGAAAAGAATGCGGTCGAACGGGCGAGCTTGCCGGCCCGTGCCGCAGGCGCCTTGCCATCTGGCGCGGTGCCGGCCTCCGGCGCCGTCTGCGCCTCGGGCGCAGCCCCTGCCTGAGGCGCGGTCTCGGCCTCGATCTCGGCAACCAGTGGGCCGACGAGCACCGACGAGACTCCGCCCTCCACCGCCATCTCGCCCCGTCCGGCCCAGACAGAACCGGGCGACTCCGGAGGCCGCACGGCCCGCTCTGCCCGCTCGGCGGCGTCGCTGATTGCCCGCTCCGCAGCAGCGGCGGCGGCCTCGAACGAGTCGAGTCCTTCGGCCCCGGCGGGGTCTCTATCGGGGTCGCGTGGTGGTTCCATGCTCGCTATCGGTATAGTCGGCGACCGCTCGTGAGGGGGTTCCCCCGACAGCGAGCAGAAAAACAATCATGGCCAACATAGCCTCACAGAAAAAAAGAATCCTTCGTACCGAGCGCGAGCGCGTCGAAAACCGGCGTGTCACCAGCGCGGTCAAGACCTACTTCAACCGGCTTGAGAAAGCTGTCGAAGAAGGCGACTCCGAAGCGATCGCAGCCGAGCACCAGACGCTCGTCTCGAAGATCGACAAGGCTGTCCAGCGCGGCGCGATCCACGGCAACAACGGTGCCCGCAAGAAGTCCCGGGCCGCCCGTCTCGCCGCTGGCAGCGAAGCCAAAGCCGCCTGATTCAGGCCGGGTTTCACAGTCGGCCGAACTCCGCCTGAGGCGGGGGCCGTGCTCCACGGCGTCAGCCGGCGTCATCGCGTCAGCCCGGTTCATCCGTAGCCGCAATCAGGGCCAGATCCAGAGCGAGTTCCTCGGGGTACTCCGCCCCGCCGCGGGTCCATAGTTCGAGGTCGGCCAGCGCGATCGCTGCGTCCCGGGCTGAATCGAGCGATGCACTGCGGGCCGCCTCCATGACCTGGCGGACGATGAAGGGCGGCAGCCTCAGCTCGCTGCCGATCCGGTTCGGCGGGACTCCCGAATCGAGCAGCGCGATCGCCTTTTGGACCCGCCTCACCGCCATGGCGGTCGGGTAAACGGTTCCGGCGGCGCTGGAACCCTGAGCCACCAGCCGTTCGGCGATCGCCACCGAGGCGCGCCGGTCACCGACCACAACAGCGTCACCCAGCGCAAAACCCTTGACTTCACTCGAGTCGGAAACCATCTCCTCGAGGTTCTCCAGCTCGACCGTTCCACCAGGGCCGGCCCACAGGGCAAGGCGGTCCAGCTCGTTGGCCAGGCGGGTCTGGCCGTCGCCGAGGTGGGAGACCAGCAGTGCCGCGGCCTCCGGGACGAGCTCGAAACCGCGCTCCCTGGCTCCCTGAACGAGGTAAGCGACCAGTTGCCTGCCTTCCGGAGCTTCGTAGCTGCGCGCGTCACCGCCCACCTTTGCCACCGCCTCGGCGATACCCGCCGGAACTTTGCCGCGGGCGATCAGCACCACCGTCACTTCGGGAGGGGCGGTGGCTACAGCCTGCGAGACCCGCTCGGCCTGTTTCTTGCCCCATTTCTCGACGTGATCGGCAAGCAGATACCGCCTGCCGGGCATCAGCGACATCGAGAAGATCGCCGCGACCAGCGTCGGCGTCCGGGCTGCCCCGGTTCTCGACCAGGTCGAAAACCTCGAGCGCAGCAGCTCCACCCTCGCCCTCGGCCCGCGCCCTGAGGCGACTTCGAGCCAGGTCGATCTTGGCATCGTCGGTGCCGTGGATCAGGTAGGTCGGTTTCATCTCGTTCGCCACCCATTCATTCTCCCCTCTCGGGCGGCGGCCCGCTGGTCGGCAGCGGACCGACCGGCCTCGTTGCGCGTCGTCCCGGGCGGACCCGGCTTCAGTGTCAGGTTTCCCCCTGGCGTCCGGCCTGCACCTACCGTCCGGTTTCCACCTCAAGCCCGGCCGCCGAGATGACCAGGGAAACGGTTCCGTCCTGGTCGGTCCGCAGAACTTCGGATCCGGCCTCGCTCAGGGCATTCAGCGTGTCTTCGGTCGGATGGCCGTAGGTGTTGTCGGCTCCGACCGAGATGATCGCCAGCCGGGGCCGGGTGAGGCCGAGCAGTCCCGCGAGGCCGGCGTCGTCGCTGCCGTGGTGGGCGGTTCTCAGTACATCCAGTGGGCCGGGATCGACCGGAGCCGCCTCTGCCTCCGCATCACCGGTAATCAGGATCCGGAACCCGTTCAGCGAGAGCAGCAGCATGATCGAGCGGTCGTTACGGTCTTCCGGGGGCGAGAAGTCCGCGGTCCTCGGCGGCGGCCACAGGACCTCGATCAGGAGCGGACCGAGCCTCATTCGCTGCCCCGCCGAGATCATGCGCGTCTGCGACCCGGCGTCGCGCGCCTGGCTCACCAGATCCACCGGAGTCCCGTCGAAAAGGTAGCTGCCGACTTCATGGCCCTCGAAGACCTCGTACAACCCGCCGATGTGATCGAGGTCGGCATGGGTCGCGACCACCGCTTCGAGGCGCTCGACGCCGGCCGACGCCAGGGCGCTCTCTACCCCGCCGCCCGGGGGCCCGCCGTCAACCAGAATCGGGTCCGTGCCGGACGGCCGGATCAGCGTTGCGTCCCCCTGGCCGATGTCCAGGATCTCGATCCTCGCGCCGCCTTCAGGGGGCGGATCCAGATCGCGACGGCCGCTTCCGGGGAGCAAAGCCAGGGTGGCGACCAGCACGGCGAGCCCGATCGCGGCCATCGTCGCCGTCGTTCGCCTGCCCTGCCCGGGCGGTAGCCGTTGTCCCGGTTCGACGACGAACTTCCGGCTCAGCCAAAGAGCGGCAGCGACCATGAGTGCGAGGCCGGCGTAGATGAGGATCAAAGCCTGCACTGAGCCGATTCCGACCTCGGCGACCGCCCAGGAAGGCCGGCCGAACCAGGCTGCCACCTGGGCGATGTAGGCGAGCAGCAGGGAGTTGAGCAGGTTGAACGGCACGGCCAGCCCCGACCAGATGAGGCCGAGGGCGGCCGAGCTCATGCCGAGCCACATCGCAGGCGCGACCGCCGGTAACGCAGCTACGTTGGCAAGCACGGTGGCGACCGGGATGCGCTCGAAGTGGAAGGCGATCAGCGGCGCGGTGAGCACACTCGCGGCCACGGTCACGGCGACACCGTCAAGGACCAGCCCGCGCAGCCCGGTCCCGCTGCCGACCGTCGGACCCTGTCCGGCTCCACTGCCGGTCATCGGCCCCTGCCCGGCCGGGGTCAGGGCATCCAGCCTTCTCCTGATCGGGCCGGCAAGCAGGGCGATCCCGATAACCGCGACGAAGCTGAGTTGCCAGCCCACATCCGCACCGGCCCGCGGGTTGATCAACAGGGTCACCGCAGCCGCCAACGCCAGCACGAACACCCTTGAGGAGGGCCGGCTGGCCGCGAGCGCGGCCAGTCCGGCAAGACCCATCACGCCCGCCCGCTGGATCGAGGGGCCCCCGCCGGCCAGCGGGATGTAGATCAGCATCAGCCCCGCCAGCACGATCAGGCGCGAGCGGTAGCCGACTCCGGCGACGGCCATGAGTGCGATCGCGAGCAGCGAGAGCAGCACGACGTTTTGACCACTTACTGCCAGCAAATGGGCGAGGCCCGAGTTCTGGAAGTCGCTCACCGTCAAGGGGTCTATCTCCTGGTCCTGGCCGAGGACGAAACCACGGGCGAGCGCCGCCTCGCGCTCCGGCATCGCTCTGGAAAGCGCGGCTTCGGTCCGGTTTCGGAGCCGGTCGATCGCACCGGCCAGGCCGCCCCTCGAGCTCCCGGTCGGCTCGACCGAATCGGCGTAGAGCATCATCGCGATGCCCTGCCGCTCGACGTTGGGCCGGTACCAGTCCGGTGGCGCCCTCACCGTGCCGGTCACCATCAGGCCGCTTCCCGTCCGGATCCCGCGGGGTACGAGAGGTGATTCGACCACGACCCTCCCCCGGGTGGAATCGAGAGTGAAGCGGCCTACCCCACGAGAGAAACGGGGTGGATTTTCCGCGTAGCCGGCAAGCGTGACCCCGGTGCCCGGATCCAGCCTGAGCGCATCGCCGTCAATCGCCGCGAGCCGGGCGTTTCCGGTGGCTACCCCGGCCAGCAGGCCGGCGCAGACAAGCAGCATCGCCCCCGCCGGACCCAACCGGGACCTGAGTCCGGTCAGCACCACCAGGCAGACCAGCAAAGCAGTGGGCCGGGCCGGGCCTTCGTCGACCTTCAGCAGAGGCGAGACCGCGAGCCCTGCCGCCAGTCCCGCAACAACGGCCAGCCGCCAGCCGCCAACGACAAGTGCGCGGACCGTAGTCGTGAGACCGCCTCCGAAGGCAGTCCGAAGTGAGCTCAGGGCTGGAGGCGTGACTTGAGCGCCTCCATCGTCACCGGTCCGATGCCGGACACCTGGTCGAGCTCGTTGATCGACGAGATCCCGCCCTGGCTGTCGCGGAACTCGAGGATGCTCTGAGCGGTGACCGGACCTATGCCTTCGATCTCCTCCAACTGCGCCTGAGTCGCGCTGCCCAGGCTGATCGGTGCGTCCGCCGCTGCCGCCCCGGGCGCCGCGGCAGCGGCTCCGGATCCTCCGGCAGGGGCTACCGCGGACCGGGACGGCACGACGACCTGCTGACCGTCGGCCAGCACCGCCGCACGGTTGATCCCGGCCGGGTAGGCGCCCTCGGTCACTCCACCCGCCTTCCGGATCGCATCGATCACCCGCTGGCCGTGCTGGAAGCCGTAGACGCCCGGCCGTTTCACCTCGCCGGAAACATCAACCACGATGCGACGGCCACCGGACCCCATCTGGAGGCCCGAGCCGCCGCCGTCGCCGGCCCCACCACCGTCCCCGGCCCCACCGGACCCGGGCTGTCCCGTCCCGGCCGCGCCAGTAGAGCCCGCGCCGCCGGATGCGAGCAAACCGCCCGCCTGCATCCCGCGATCGACTGTGTCTTCGGATCTGAGTGAGTTCCAGCCAACCAGTAGCAGCACGGCCGCCATGGCCGCGAAGGCAGCGACCCGGTATGGCGAGATTGACGGCATACCGTCACGCTGATCAGTCACCCCTCAAGGGTGGTCAACGACCGCAACGACTTCCGAAAAGGAAAGTCAGAGAAGGTCGACTCCAAAGCCTGCTGATATGGTCGAGTCTCGGCGCGACCCCCGGGAGGAGCTACTTGATGCGCAGGTCCCTGTTTCGAAGTCTTCTGGTGACGGCCATCGTCGTTGCCTCTTCGTTCAGCCTTTCCGTTGCCACGAGCCCGGCCGCGAAGCAGAAGGATGTCTACTGGCTCAATCTGAGTGGCAGTTCTTCAATCGCGCCGGACTACGTCTTCTTCACCGCCAACTCCGGTGGATTTGTCGAGAATCTCAAGTGGAAGCGCTGGGGCGCGAAAACGACCGTCGGAAGGGGAACCTTCGGTACTACCGCTCCATGTAACGGTCGTCCCTGCCCCGCGGGTCCCGCCCGGCTCGTCCTGCGCAAGCCGGTGCTCTGCACCCCGGCCTTCGGGGACAAGCAGGGCAAGAGAATCCTGGTCTACCGTTTCGGCACCCTGTACTACCCGAACTGGGACGGAAGACGGCTGCAAGCCAACATCAGCGACCGCACCGGCTGGGGAGCCTGCCGCCAGTCGTAACGCTGAGCGGTCCTTTCGACGGGACTCTGAGGGAGCCACCTCTCAGGCCGGACGGACCACCAGGTTGACCAGCTTGCCGGGAACGACGATCTCCTTGACTGTGGCGGTTCCTTCCAGATGGCGGACCACGTTCTCGGCGGCCCTGGCGAGGCTGAGGATCTCTTCCTTGTCAGCACCATCGGCGACCTCGATCCGGTCACGGACCTTGCCGTTGACCTGAACCACGATGGTCACCGTGTCCGAGCGCAGCATCTCGGGATCGGCGACCGGCCAGTCGGCCTCCCAGACCCGCTCGCCGGTCATCTGTTCGAAGACCTCGGCGGCAAGGTGCGGGGCGAATGGCTGGATCAGCGAGGCGGCGGTGGCCACGGCGAAGCGCAGGACTTCGAGCCCGTCCCCGGCGCCGACAATCAGGCCGTCTTTCGTGCGGTAAATCTCGTTGACCAGTTCCATCGCGGCGGCGACCACCGTGTTGAACTGGAAGCCCCTGGTGAAGTCCCGGGTGGCCTTGTCGATCGCCCAGTGAGCCTTGCCGAGCAGTTCGCGCGCTTCGCCTTCTGCCCGTTCAGCCACGCCCTCAGGCAGGGAGAGACCGGCCGCACCCGATCCGGACGCGCGGCCGGCTTCGGCGCCATCGGCGTCACCGGCCCCTGCTACTTCGGCACTGACCCGCCAGAGCCTGGAGAGGAAACGGTGAACTCCTTCGACCCCTTCGTCGGTCCAGTCTCCCCCGCGCTCGGGCGGGCCCATGAAACAGACGTAGGTCCGGGCCGCATCGGCGCCGTGGCGGGCGACGTAATCGGCGGGGCTCACCGTATTGCCCTTCGACTTCGACATCTTCGCGCCGTCGCGGGTGATCATGCCCTGGGTGAACAGGTTGGCGAACGGCTCAACCACGCCGACGTGGCCCATGTCGGCCAGCGCCTTGATGAAGAAGCGCGCGTAGAGCAGGTGGAGGATCGCGTGCTCGACCCCGCCGATGTACTGGTCAACCGGCATCCAGTGGTCGGCGGCCTCGCGTGACCAGGGCGCCTCTGTGTTGCCCGAGTCGAGGTAGCGCAGGAAGTACCAGGAAGAATCGACGAAGGTGTCCATCGTGTCGGTTTCGCGGCGGGCGGCCGAGCCGCAGGACGGACATTCGGTCTCGACCCACTCGGTCGCTGCCTCAAGCGGGCTCTTGCCCTTCGGCGCATAGTCCTCGACCTCGGGCAGCACCACTGGAAGCTGGTCTTCAGGCACTGGGACCATGCCGCAGGTCGGGCAGTGGACGATCGGAATCGGCGCTCCCCAGTACCGCTGGCGCGAAACGAGCCAGTCGCGCAGGCGGTAGTTGATCGAAGCCTTGCCGCGACCCTCATCGTCAAGCCACTCGACGATCCGGTCGTATGCCTCGCGGTTGTTGAGCCCGTCGAAGCGGCCGGAGTCGAGCATCGGGCCGCTGCCCGTGTACGGGAGCCCGTCTTCGGCGTCGCTCCCTTCGTCGCTCGCGGCGGCGTCGGGGTCGGGTCCGATGACCCGCCGCACCGGCAGGTCGAAGGCTTCGGCGAAAGCGAAGTCGCGCTCGTCATGGGCCGGCACCGCCATCACGGCGCCGGTTCCGTAGTCCATCAACACATAGTCGGCTACGAACATGGGGATCTGCTCGCCGTTGACGGGGTTGGTCACGGTGCGGCCGAGTGACACGCCGGTCTTCGGACGGCTTTCGTCCCCCCTGGTCTGGACCGACTCGCGGGCGACCGAGTTGACGTACTCACGAACGGCCTCTTCGGCTCCGGTGCCGGCGACCAGACCCTCCAGTTCGGGATGCTCCGGCGCGATCACGAAGAAAGTCGCTCCGAAAAGGGTGTCCGGGCGGGTGGTGAAAACCGGGAAGTCGAGGCCGGCCTCTTCGCACCGGAAGGTGACCTCCGCCCCTTCCGAGCGGCCGATCCAGTTCTTCTGCATCGTGATCACGTGCTCGGGCCAGGACTCGAGCTTCTCGAAGTCGGCCAGCAGCTGCTCGGCGTAGGCGGTCGTACGGAAGAACCACTGCCTCAGGTTGCGGGTGACGACCTCGGTGCCGCAGCGCTCGCAACGGCCGTCGACGACCTGCTCGTTGGCCAGCACCGTCGCGTCCTTCGGGCACCACTGGACCGGCGCCTGGGTGCGGTAGGCGAGGCCCTCGTTGTAAAGCTGCAGGAAAATCCACTGGGTCCAGCGGTAGTACTCGGGGGTGTGGGTGGCGAGTTCACGACTCCAGTCGATCGAGATGCCCCACTCGGTGAACTGACGCCGGAAAGAAGCGATCGACTTCTCCGTGGCGACCAGCGGCGGCACGCCGGTCTTGATCGCGTTGTTCTCGGCCGGCAGGCCGAAGGAGTCGTAACCCATCGGATGGATGACTTCGTAGCCGTTACGACGACGGAAGTGGGCGATCGCGTCGCCGACCGAGTAGCACTTGAGGTGCCCGACATGAGGCTCGCCGGAGGGGTAAGGCAGCATCTCGAGCACGTAAGACTTCGGCTTGGACCCGTCGTATCCGGGTTCGCCGGGGTTGGCGACCTGCCACGTTCCTTCATCGGCCCAGACGCGCTGCCATCTGCCCTCGATCTCGCGAGGCTCGTACCTGCTGCTCATGCCGCGCACTCTATTTTGAACCGTCGCCCAGCGACTCCAGCAGACGAATGTCGGCCAGATCCTGCGGACGCCCCGCAGCGCGCTCGAGCACCAGAAGGTCGTCGCGGCTGGCAATCGGCACGCTGAGATCCCCGAGGGGCACCAGGTGAGCACGATCCCGCATCTCGGCGAAGGATCCGAGCCGCGCCGGTGGCGTGATGATGTCGATACGTCCGTGCGAGGTAATCAGGTGCCACTGCTCGCCAGAGGCAAGCAGCGATGCCGAAGGTACGGATTCGGACCGTTGCCCGTCCGGACCGAGAATTCGTGCGCCCAGCTCCTCGAGCGCCGCGGCCAGGAGATCGTAGTTGGCCCGCGAAGAGGCCACTGCAACATCGAGATCCTGCGTAACGCGCTGTCCTCCGTGTGCCTGCACGGCGATTCCACCAATGGTCACGTAGTCAACCTCGTGCTCGTTCAGGACCCGGAAGAGCTCGCGGGCATCGAACCGGCCGGTCACTTGGCCGAAGCTGCGTTCTTCTGCGCCTCTTTCATCGCGGCCCGGAGCTCCGACGCCAACAGATTCCAGCTGAGGGCGAGCTCCAACCGCTCTGCCATTGGACGCCTTCGGGATTCGAGTACCGCCTCTCTCACCTCTTGAGGCTCGCGAGCGCACGCCCCGGCGGGCCCGCTCATTTCCGCTGAATCCGGAGCATTCATACGGTCAGGGTAGCGGCCGGTTGGCCTGAACCCGCGTTTCAATCGACGGCGGGGCGCCACTGCCGGACGTCCGGCAATGTCTTCAGATGGGGCTCGACCTGTTCACGCATGGCCTCGAAGTCGGGCGGCAGCGAGAGCCTCTCTCCCAGGCTCTCCGCGGGTTCGTCGGTTGCGAAACCCGGCCCCATCGTCGCGAGCTCGAACAGCACGCCGCCCGGCTCGCGAAAGTAGATCGCGCGGAAGTAGAAGCGGTCGATCACCGGGGTGGCGTGCAGACCGGCGCCGCTCACATGGCCCTGCCACTGGTCCTGATCCTCCAGCCGGGTCGCCCAGGCGATGTGGTGGACGGTGCCGGCTCCGGGCACCTGCCGCTCCTCGGGGGCAGGGTCGAGCAGGTAGAAGCCGGAGCGGCTCTCGCCTGACACCTTCCAGGCCCCGCTTGCGAGATCCTCAAAGCCGAGCACGTTCGAGAGCACGGCCTCGGTGCCCTCGGGAGCGCCCGAGTACACATTGACGCCGTGAAAGCCCACGATGGCATGCTCCGGCGGGACCTCGCTGTGAAGTGGCACCAGGAGCGGCTCGTCCCCTGCGTAAACGAGCAACTCGTGCTCGAGGCCTTCCGGATCGGAAAAGCGAAGTGCCTTCTCCCCGTCGGCGATCCCGGTACCGCCCAGGCGCGGGTCGGCGTCAACCAGTTCGTACCGGGTACCTGCACCGGCCAGCCGCTCCTGCCAGAACGCGATCGATTCCGCCGACTGAGCTCGCCAGAGGATGCGGTGGACCATGCCGGCGGCAGCCCTCCCGGGGGGCGCCCCGGGGTACTCGAAGAAGGTGAGGTCGAACCCGGGGCTGCCCTTCTCGTCACCGTAGAAGAGGTGGTAAACCGAAGGGTCGTCCTGGTTGACGGTCTTCTTGACCAGACGCATGCCGAGCAAGCCCACGTAGAACTCGACGTTGCCCGGCGCATCGCCGGTTATGCAGCTGATGTGGTGGACTCCGTTGAGTCTGATCCCGCTCATCGCTGAATCGTATCCAGTGCTCAGCCCGGTCCGAAGGGACTGGCGAAAATCGTCCCCGGATATCCGGTGCTGATTCGTGCCGGGGTTGGCTGGGATGCCCGGATCACCGACACCGCGGACTCCCCGTTGCCCGCCGCTGGGGATAGCATCCCGGTATGGGAATCCTCAAAGCCTCAAGCACCGTCGAAGTCGAAGCCCCGGCCGCGCGCTGCTACGAAATCATCTCTGACCTCGCGAACACGCCCGAGTGGCAGGAGGCGATGGTCTCGGCCGAAGTCCTCGAGAAGGACTCCGAAGGCCGGGCTGCACTCGTGGAGATCAAGTCCGACGCCAAGGTCCGCACCGTCACTTCCCTCATCGCTTTCCAGTATCAGCCGGAGACCGGTATGACCTGGGAGCAGAAGAAGGGCGACATGAAGTGGCTGACCGGCTCATGGAAGCTCGAGGATCTCGGCGACGACCGGACCCGCGCCGTCTACGCTCTCGAGGCCGACACCGGCCGCATGCTCGGGCTGTTGCTCAAGGGCCCGGTCGAGGACAAGGTCAAACGCTGGCTGACCGAGGACGCAACCTCGGGCCTGAAGAAGTTCGCCGAAGCCGGCTGACGCCCGGCCCTGCCCGCCCGGCGGCCGCCGGAACGAAAGGTGCTGCCGGATCGCCGGCTGCTCAGCGCTGGTCGGTCAGTGGCGCGTAAGTGTCCGGCCGGCGCGTACTGAGAAACGGGAACAGCTCCAGCCAGTCATTGCGCTGGTCGAGGTCGAGGTCGGCGATCAGCACCGCCGGCTTGTCGCGGGGCGCCTGAACGAGCACCCTGCCGTACGGGTCCGAGATGAATGACGAGCCGTAAAAGGTCAGGGGGTCTTCGGTGCCGATCCGGTTGACCGCAACCATGAAGGTGCCGTTGGCGATGCCGTTGCCGACGATCACCCGCTCCCAGAGCGGCTCGGTGTCGAATCCGGGGTGGTCGGGCTCCGAGCCGATCGCGGTCGGATAGACGATCACTTCAGCACCGCCCAGCGAGTAGGCACGGGCGAGCTCGGGAAACCACTGGTCCCAGCAGGTCGGGAAGCCGAAGCTGGCCTCGCCGACCGCGATCACCGGATAGCCGGTGTCACCCGGGCGGAAGTAGCGGTCCTCGTAGTAGCCGGCGGTCACCGGGATGTGCAGCTTGCGGGTGCGGGCGATCAGCTCGCCGTCGGGTGCCACGCAGATCGCGGTGTTGAAGCCGATTCCACCGTCGTCGGCTTTCTCGTAAAGCGATGCGTGCACATAGGCGCCGGTTTCGGCGGCCATCCGCGTCACGAAGACCGTGGTCGGGCCGTCGGGTATGTCTTCGGCAAAGGAGGCTGCTTCCTCCACTCTGTCCTCGGTGACCGCGAAGTACGGCGACAGGGTGAGCTCCTGAAGACAGACGATCCCGGCTCCCGAAGCGGCCGCGATCCGGATGCCTGCTTCGAGCGAAGCGATGTGCGTTTCGGGATCGCGGTTCCAGGCCTGCTGGACCGCGCCTACCCGGTACGGCTTGCGCCGCGGCTCGTCCACTCTTGCGAGCGACTCGGGTACCGGGCCCGTCGCTTCGATCAGTTCGAAGCCGTGCTCGCTCATGCGGCCGGAACCTGTTGCGTGATGCAGTGGATGCCGCCCCCACCGAGGGCCAGGGTCCGGCCGTCGATTCCGATCGCCTCACGACCGGGATACAGATGCCCGAGCCGCCTGAGAGCCTCTGCGTCCATGTCCGGATCAACCGTGCCGACCGGGACGATCAGCGCACCGTTGGCGACGTAGAAGTTCGTGTACGGGACCACCACCACACCGTCGTCTTCGCCGGGGATCCGGGGAAGCAGTTCGAGTTCGACCACTTCGATGCCCGCTGCTTCCAGCCGCCGCAGGTTCTCCCGGACGCTGGCCCAGTTGGGGTCGGATTCTTCGGCGACAGTCTGGAGGACCGCTTTGCCCGGCTCGCAGAAAGCAAAGATGTTGTCGACGTGGCCGTCGGTGTCCACGTCCTCGAGCAATCCTTCGCCGAGCCAGACCACTTGTTCAACCCCGAGCCGTTCCTCAAGTTCGGAGACGATTTCCCGGTAGCCGAGTTCCGGGTTCCTGGACGGGTCCAGCAGACACTGCTCGGTCGTGACCAGCAGGCCGCCGCCGTCCACCGCGATCGAGCCGCCCTCGAGCACCATCGCGCTCTCGATCCGCGGGATACCGAGGTGGGCCAGCAGCGCCGCTGAAACCGCCGCGTCGTTTTCGTAGGGAGCGAAGGCCTCGCCCCAGGCGTTGAACCGGAAGTCCACGCCGGCGCGGCCGCCATTACCGTCGGTGAGGATGATCGGCCCGGAATCGCGCAGCCAGGAATCGTCGATCGGCAGTTCGAGCACTTCCACGTTTTCAGAGGGAACCCTCGAGCGTGCGTCGGCAGCCTGCGAAGGGTCGACCACCAGCAGGACCGGCTCGAACTGCGAGATCGCCTCCACGACTTCGGCGTGAGTGTTCCGGGCATCCTCGATCGTCGTACCTCGCCAGGCATCCTCGCGCTGCGGCCAGGCAATCAGTGTCAGTTCGTGCTCGGCCCACTCGGCGGGCATCCGCAGGTCGTCAACGGGGTTCAGAGCCATACGGCGATTCTAGCCATGCGAACCTTTGCTCAAAGCCTCAGCCCCCTTCTGGCCGTCCCCCGGCCCCGATTCGCCAGGTCACCGACCGGAGATCCGGAAGCGAGACCGGCTACCCACGCTAGTCTCAGGCGGAACGACCACAACCAGGGAGAAATGATGCGCATCGATCGTACTTTCGCTTGACCGGGACGCCTGCTCGCAGCCGCTGTCTGCGCGGCTGCACTGCTTGCTGGAGCCTTCGCCATTCCCGGGGCGCCAGGCGCTTCGGCCGCGACCGTCTCAGCCGCCAAGTCCGGTGTCCTTAAGGGCAATCCGACCAGAAAGACACTCGCCACCGAGTTCCTTCGCCTGCTCGAAGCCAAGGACCTCGCCGGGCTCAACCGGTTCCTGGACCCCGCCTTTCTGCTACAGCGTGGTGATGGCAGCTACCTGAACAAGAAGCAGTACCTGGCTGCGCCCTCGAAGGTTGATGCCTACAGCGTGCGCAACATCGTCGCGACCCGGAAAGGCAACGTGCGCGTCGTTCGTTTTGAAGCCAACACCTCCCAGATCATCAACGGCAACCCGGTTCCGGCCGGCTGGATCCCCCGCCTCTCGACATTCGTCAGGGATACGAACGGCGCCTGGAGGCTGATCGCCCACGCCAACTTCCTGCTGCCTCCGACCGACTGAACTCAGCCGGCGACAGTCAACGGGAAGAGCCGACCAGCGGTACCTGCTGACCGGCTCTTTCGTTCAGGTGGAGCCGAGGGGGATCGAACCCCTGACCTCCGCCATGCCATGGCGGCGCTCTTCCAGCTGAGCTACGGCCCCAGATCGTGAAGCGACGGCCATTTTACAGCGATCCGGCCGGGACACCGGCCAGACCGGGATCAGGCTACGGAAACCTTCTCCTGGCCGGACTCCCCGGGCGGGCTGAGATCGAGCTCGAGCCTGGGTGCTTCGTGCCAGAGTTCCTCGAGGTCGTACTTCTCGCGGGCCTCCTCGGTGAAGACATGAAATACGCAGTCGAGATAGTCGAGCACCCGCCAGCCGACGTTGTCGGATCGGTCCGGGTTCGAAGGCAGAAGCGAGTGATCGCGCTTCATACGGATGTGGACCTCGTCGGCGATCGCCTCGGCCTGCCGGTCGTTGCGGGCGGTGCAGATCACGAGGTAGTCGGTGTAGGTGACGATCTCGCGCATGTCGAGCGCAACGATGTCTCCGGCAAGCTTGGCGTCGGCCAGCTGGACGATCCCGGTTGTCAGCTCTTCAGAGTTCAGACTCATATACCCCTTCATTGTTGATGATTTCGGCCACGGCCGGCGGAACCAGGTCTTTATACGGAGCACCCGATGCGATCCGCTCCCGAACGTCGCTCGAAGAAACCCCGGCCGCCGGCACCTCCAGGTACTTCAGCCTGTCGGAACCTCCGAGACGGTTAAACACCTCGACCACTTCTTCTTCTTCGACCCCCGGTCTCGGGATGACCGCGACCCGGGCCAGCTCGAGGATCCGCTCCGGGCGCTGCCAGCCGCCGAAGCCGCGGGCCGTATCGGCGCCCATCAACAGGTGGATCTCGCTGTCCGGGTTGTCTTCCGCAATCTGCTCAAGAGTGGCATATGTATAGGACGGCCCTGCGTGCTCAATCTCGATGGCGGAGACCTCCACCCCGTCGGGCCCGGCGAAAGCTGCTTCGGCCAGCCGGAAACGGACCTCCGGACCGGGGTCTGACCCCGGCTGCTTGTGGTAGGCGTCGCCGGTCGGGACGATCACGACCAGATCGAGCCCCAGCTGCCGACGGGCCTCTTCGACCAGCCTCAGGTGGGCCACCTGTGGCGGGTTGAAAGCGGAGCCGAAGACCCCGATCCGTTGACGGCCGACGCCGGCTTCAGGCACGTATCTGGCCGTCGCCCCGGGCGACGTACTTGAACGTCGTCAGCTCCCGCAGCCCGATCGGACCACGGGCGTGGAGCTTCTGGGTCGAGTTTCCGATCTCGGCGCCCATGCCGTACTCGAAGCCGTCGGTGAACCTGGTCGAGGCGTTCACGTAGACCGCAGCGGCGTCAACCTCGGTGGTGAAGCGCTCGGCGGCCTCCTCCGAGCCGGTGACGATCGCCTCCGAGTGGCCGCTGCCGTGCCGGTTTATGTGGGCGATCGCCGCGTCGAGGTCGTCAACGACCGCGACCGCCAGCTTCAGGTCCAGGTATTCGGTGTCCCAGTCTTCGGTGGTCGCGACGCCGACTTCAGTGCCTCCGGCATCAGTGCGGGTCTGCTCGTCTCCGACGAGTTCCACTCCGGCATCGGCAAGTTCTTTCAGGGCCGGCGGCAGAAAAGCGGCAGCCACCTGGCGGTCGACCAGCAGGGTCTCGGCCGAGTTGCAGACACCGGGCCGGCTCACCTTGGCGTTGAAGGCAATCGCGCGGGCCATCTCGAGATCGGCGTCGCGATGGACGTAAACGTGACAGTTGCCCGAGGCCGCGTACATGACCGGCACGGTCGCGACTTCTTTCAGGGCATTCTTGAGCCCTTCGCCGCCACGGGGGATCAGCAGGTCGACGATTCCTTCCTGTGTGGCGAGATCGCTGATCGCCTCACGACCGCCTCCGGTAGAAAGCACGACCGCGTCCTCGGGAAGGCCGGCCTGGGCCAGTCCCTCCCGGACCACGTCAGCGAGGGCCCGGTTGGTGCGCTCTGCGTAGCTGGAGCCTCTGAGCAGGATCGCGTTGCCGCTCTTGATCGTGAGCACGGCGCAGTCGATGGTCACGTTGGGCCGGGCTTCGTAGACCACGGCGACCACACCGAGGGGCACCCGGACCTTTCGCAGGTCGAGGCCGTTTTCAAGCCGGCGGCTTTCAAGTTCTTCTCCGACCGGATCGTCGAGGCGGGCGACCTCCCGCACACCGGCTGCGATCGCATCAATGCGGTCTGAGGTAAGTGTCAGGCGATCGACCAGCGCATCGCTGAGCCCCGCGGCACGCTCGTCGGCCAGATCCTCGGCGTTGGCCGCGAGTATCTGGCTACTGTTGGCGACCAGACCCCCGGCAATCGCCTTCAGTGCTTCGTTTTTGGCTTCAGTACTCGCCGCAGCAAGGGTCCCGGCAGCCGCTTTCGCGGCCGCGCAGTCGGCGGCGATGTCTGGCGTTATTCCTGAAACCGCTGCTTCCATTCGTCAAGGGTAACAGCGGTCAGATCCCGGAATCCAGCCCGGTTCCAGGCAACGCGGATATACCGCTTGACAGCGGTACAAAGCTGGGGTACGCTCGGAGCCAGGCACTCGAAGACGGGGGAAGCATGAAGAGGGCGGGGGAAGCATGAAGCGCGATGCAGCCATCACGGAAATCTCGATCGAGGCAGCGCTTCCTCGACTTTTGATTCTTGCTTTGGTCCTGGTAGGACTGGCGATGCCTGCCACCTCCGGAGCTGCGACCCTGGAGGCGACGTTCGTCACCGACATCAACCCCGGACCCAGCTCCTCGTACTTCTACGACCCCGTCGAGTACGACGGCAAGCTGGTCTTCGGAGCGGCTGGGCCGACCGGTTACAACCCGTGGAGCTTTGACGGCAGGAATGCGAAGCGGCTGGCAGACATGGTCGTGAACTACGACACCGACGGACCCCGCGAGTTCACCGTGTTCGGCGGCTGGGTCTATTACGCCGCCGACACCCAGAGTACGGGCGGCGAGATCTGGCGAACCAACGGCACTGCGAACGAGCTGGTCTCGGACATCCAGCCCGGCGAAGGCAGCTCATGGCCGGATGACTTCAAGGCATTCAATGGCTCCCTCTACTTCACCGCCTATACAGATGCCACCGGAGAAGAGCTCTGGAAGACCGACGGCAGTACCACTGTCTCGATGGGCGACCTGTACCCGGGAGTAGACGGTGCGAACATCGATGAAATGACCGTTCTCGACGGGAAGCTGTACTTCAGTGCCAGAACGCCTGCTTCGGGCAATGAACTCTTTCGCACTGACGGCAACACCGTGACTCTGGCATCCGACATACGTCCAGGCGCCAGCAGCTCAACCCCGGATGACCTCACCGTCATGGGATCAAAGATCTACATGGCCGCCAACAACGGAGTCAATGGTGACGAGCTGTACTCAACCGACGGCGTGTCCACGAGCATCGCCGCGGACATTAGACCGGGTGGCTCCAGCTCGGCACCCGACAGGCTGTTTGAAGTCGGTGGCAAGCTCTATCTGGGAGCCACCAACGGAGCTACCGGAAGAGAGCCCTGGGTCTTCGACGGCACATCAGCAAGCCTGATTGCCGACCTCAACCCGGGTACTAATGAATCCCGTCCCAGGGATTTTGCCGCCGCGGGCGGTCAGGTGTTTTTCAACGCGATTACCCCGGCCACGGGTCGCGAGCTGTTCAGTACACAAGGAGCAGCAGTGAACCTCGTAGCCGACACTTATCCCGGCGAAGAAAGCGGCAACCCGGGAACCCCCTTTTCTTTCCAGAACTCGCTTTATTTCAGGGCGGAGGCTCCGGCCGTGGGCCGCGAACTCTGGGTGGCGGACGCCTCGGGCGGACGCCTGCTCAAGGACATCCTCCCCGGCACCGACAGCTCGTCCCCGAACAACTTCGTCCCTTTCCGGGGCAACCTCTATTTTTCAGCCGACGACGGGGTCCACGGCAGCGAGCTCTGGCGACTGGCACCGCGGGATCGCGCGGTCACTGTCTCGGTGGTGGGAAAGCGCCTCAAGGTCGACAGCAAAGGCAGGGCGACGATCAAGCTGAAGTGCCCGGCAACCGAAGCCAACGGCCCCTGCACGGGGTCGATCAACCTCGAAACCAGCAAGGCCATCAAGATCAACGGCAAGAGGAACCGGCACAAGCTCGGGAAGGCCGGCTTCTCGATCGGAGCCGGGGTCACCAAGTCGCTCAAGTTCAAGTTCAGGAAGCCGGTCCTGAAGCTGCTCGGCACCAATCCCGCGGCCAGGACGTTCCTCGCCAGGATCAGAGTGGCTGACAGGCTCGGCAACCAGGCCACCGTCCTGAAGAAACTCAAGGCAACAGTGGCCAAGTGAGCGCCCGGCGACTGATCACCATTCTGGCACTGGTTCCCGCCCTTTGGCTCACTGCGATGGCGGGCGGCTCAGCTTCGGCCGCCGGGCTTCAGGCCAGCCTCTACAAGGAGCTGAACCCCGGCCCGAGCGGCTCGAACCCCGAAATCCTGCTTCCGCAGACCGGCCGAATCCTGACCTTCGCCAGCAATGCCGACGGCCGGGAGCCCTGGGCATTCAGCGATTCATCGGCCACCCAGCTCGGCAACATTGCGCCGGGATCTGACGGCATCGAAGGCGGAGATAAGGCCGTTCTGAACGGCGAGGTCTATTTCAGGGCCGATGACGGGGTCAATGGTTCCGAGCTCTGGCGGACTAACGGAAACTCCGTGACGTTGGTCCAGGACATCGTTCCCGGCCCTGACGGATCCAATCCGACGGAGCTGGTCGCCATGGGCGACCACGTGTATTTCAATGCCTCCACACTCGCCTCCGGGACTGAACTCTGGCGCGCAGACGCAAGCGGGGCGAACATGGTGAGTGACATCAACCCGGGGGTAGATGGCTCCAACCCCAACTACCTCGCAGCCTTCAACGGCAAGGTCTATTTCTCCGCCTATACGCCGGCGGCCGGTACCGAGCTTCATCGTACCGACGGTGTAAGTGAGACCCTCTTCGCGAATATCTCCCCGGGAGCGGACGACTCGTACCCCAGCTCTATGAAGGTCGCCGGTGGCAGGCTGTATTTCCAGGCGTCAACGGCGGCGACCGGCGCCGAGCCCTACAGCACCGACGGAACGACTACGACAATCGTCGGAGATATTGTTCCAGGCCCCGATAGCTCGAGCGCCGCCGGGTTCGCGGCGGTCGGATCCTCGGTGTACTTCGTGGCCTACGACGTCGCGAACGGGTCCGAGCCCTGGGTGGTAAACGGTGGTGCGCCGACTCTGGTCGCCGACGTCTACCCCGGCCCCAACGGTTCATTTCCGGGTTATTTCAGAGAACTGGACGGACGGGCCTACTTCACCGCATCTGACGAAACGCACGGCGGTGAACTGTGGAGCACTACGGGCAGCGGCGTCAACCTGGTGGCCGACCTCTTCCCCGGTCCTTCGAGCAGCAATCCGTCCCCGTCGACGTTTTTTGAGGGTGCCCTCTACTTCAACGCATCCACGCAAAGCGTGGGATTCGAACTTCGAAGACTGACTCCGGACGGAAACCTCAGACTCGTCAAGGACATCCTTCCCGGCTCGGAAGGCTCCTACCCGGACAACCTGACGGTTGACGGAGAGAGACTCCTGTTTACCGCGGACGACGGTGTGCATGGCAGCGAGGTCTGGCAGCTTGCCGACCGGGGGCCCGACACCAGGGTGACGATCCGGATCAAGGGCCGGAAGGCCGCCGTCGGCAGGAAGGGATCCACCGCGATCAAGCTCACCTGCCCGGCCGACGAGGCCTCGGGGCCCTGCAGGGTCCGGCTCACAGTCGTCACCTCCAAAGCGGTCAGCTTCAAGGGCAAAAAGCGCAAGGTGACGATCGGGAAGAAGACGATCAAAGTTGCTGCCGGCAAGACGGGCACCGCCAAGGTCAGGATCAGCAAGCCGGTCATGGACCTGCTCCGCAGATCCGGAGCCGCCCGCAAGGTGAAAGTCATCGCGAAGGTCAATGACGGGGCCGGCAACAGAAAGACCGTCACCAAGTCGTTCCAGCTGGGCCGGCCGGCAAGGTAATTCGACCGACGGCCGGCTACGGGCCGGTCAGGACAGCACGAAGTAGTCGCGGTGGACTATCTCCCCCGCGGCATGAGGCATCAGGTCCCGAACCTCGGGGCTCTTCATACCCTTGATGCGATCGACCTCGTCGGCTGAGTAGTTGGAGATGCCTTTGCCCACTACCTGCCCACCGGCGACCACTTCTATCGCGTCCCCTGCCTCGAAGTGGCCCTCCACTGCGGTCACGCCGACCGGGAGCAGGCTGGAGCCACTCTGGCTCAGCACCCTGGCAGCGCCGCCGTCAACCACGATTCGGCCGCTGGAGGGCTTCGCGTAGCGCAGCCACAGCTTGAAGCCCGATGCCGGCGAACCGTGGCAAGCGAAGGCGGTTCCGGCTTTCTCGCCGGCGGCCGCCCTGGCGAGGGTGCCATCAACCGTGCCGTTGCAGATCCGGACCTCGATCCCGGACCGCGAGGCCATCTCCGCTGCCGCGACCTTGCTGCGCATGCCACCGCTTCCGAATACCGAGGTGCGGTCACCGATGTCCTTGTCGGCGAGCTCGGCGAAGTCCTCGACCCGCTCGATCAGCCTGGCTTCCGGATCCGAACCCGGGTCGGCCGTGTAGACGCCGTCGGTATTGGTCAGCAGCACGAGCAGGCGCGCTTCGAGCATGATCGCGACCTGGGCTGAGAGGAAGTCGTTGTCGCCGAAGGTGATCTCGTCGGTCGCGGTGGTGTCGTTCTCGTTGATCACGGGGATCACTCCCCACTCGAGGAGGCGCCGAAGGGTCTGGCGGGCGTAGAGGTAGCTGGTGCGACTGGCGACGTCGGCGGCGGTCAGCAGGACCTGCGCGGCGGCGGCCTCGCCTTTCTCCAGGCGGGTTTCGTACTCCCGGAACAGCGCGCCCTGGCCGACCGCGGAGGCGGCCTGGAGTTCGTCGATCGCCCGGGGCCGGGCCTCCAGTCCGAGGATCCTGATCCCGCGGGCGATCGAGCCTGAAGTGACCATGACCAGCGGCTCGCCGGCCCGCCGCAGAGCCGAAGCCTGAGCGCAGACAGAATCGAGCACGCCGACCCGCAGGCTGCCGTCGTCGGCAGCCACGATCGAAGATCCGAGTTTCACCACAAGCGTCATCGGCCAACCAGCCTAGTTGAGTCCCGGCGATCCGCAGCAGCAGAGCCGCTCCGGAGCAGTAATTGCGCCCCGGCCGTCGGCTTCGATCAGGTGCCCGTGGACCGGGACGGCGGCTCGGGGTCGGTGAACTCGGCGGGATCCCCGTTTACGCCCGCGATCACCGCGGCCATCTGGTTGGGCGTGCCGAGCAGTCCGAACTGAAGCTCCGACTCGAGGACCAGCCCGTCCGGACCCGCGCCGGGCCAGGAGGTGTCGAATAGCTGTTTGGCCGCGCGCACGGCGTCCGGCGAGCGACCCGCGATCCCGGAGGCGAGCGACCTGGCCGCTGCCAGGGGATCCGCGGCCGTGCTGGTCACGAGGCCCAGCCCGGCGGCCTCCTCTCCGGTGACGAGGCGGCCGGTGAAGGTCAACTCCTTGGCGACATCGAGCGCCACCACCCGGGGCAGCGTCGCGGTTATGCCCATGTCCGGGACCAGGCCCCAGTGGACTTCGCGAACGCTGAGTTTTGCTTCCGCCGAGGCGATCCGGATATCGGCACCGAGCGCTATCTGGAGGCCTCCGCCGAGACAGTTGCCGTGGATCGAGGCGATCACCGGAACCGGCACCCCGGCCCATGCGGTCGCGACCCGCTGGAAGAGGTTGGCGCCGGACGAGTCCCGCTGCCGGGCGTGCTCACTAAAACCTTCGGCCTGCCCACCGGCCAGCCAGCCGACATCGATTCCGGAGCAGAAGCTCGGCCCCTCGCCGTACAGGACCACGGCCCGCAGGCCGGGCTCGGAAGCCAGCCGTTCGGCGGCCCCGGCGACAGCCACGAACATCTCACCGTCAAGGGCGTTGTGCTTTTCACCGCGCGCCAGAGCAACCTCGGCAACGTGGTCTTCGACGGTTATGCGGACACGGTCCCCGGGCATGTCCCGGAGCCTATCGGGCGTCAGTAGAGCTCGAACTCGTACTCGCCGACGCGGATCTCGTTGCCGGACTCGAATCCAGCACGCCGGAGCTCGGCCATGACGCCCATCTCGGTCAGTCTGGTCTCCAGGTAGCCGAGTGCTTCGTCGTTGCCGAGGTCGAAGCGATCGAAAAGCACCTCCACCCCGCGTCCGTAAATCCGGAAGGCGCCTTCATCTTCCTGCTCGACCGAGTAGCCGCCCTCACCCTTGGGGCGATAGGTGAGGAACTCGGTCTCGAACTCGACGTCGAGCGATCCTGCGGCGGTTTTCGGTGCCGAGACGGTTTCCGGAACCGACCGCACGATCGCCTCGGTCAGGGCCTCCAGGCCTGCTCCGGTGGCCGAAGAGAACGCCATCACCCCGAGAACGGAGTCACCGAGGGTCGCCTTCCACTCGGCCACCTGATCGGCGGTGTCGGCTGAAGTCCAGAGATCGGCCTTGGAGAGCGCGACGAGTTCCGGCAGGTCCTCCAGCCCGGCGCCGCGGGCCTCGAGCTCCGCCCTGACCGTGCGGTAGTTGTCCATCGGGTCGCCTGAGGACGGCGCCAGCTCTACCAAATGGACCAACATCGCGCAGCGTTCGACGTGCGCGAGGAACTCGTGACCGAGTCCGGCGCCTTCGGCCGCTCCTTCGATCAGGCCGGGGATGTCGGCCAGCACGACCTGGCGGTCGTCGCTTTCGATCGTGCCGAGCACCGGCTCGAGGGTCGTGAACGGGTAGTCGGCCACCTTCGGATCGGCCCGGGTGAGCCGGCCGAGCAGTGAAGACTTTCCGGCGTTCGGCAGGCCGACCAGGCCGGCGTCGGCCAGCAGCTTCAGACGGAGCTCCACCCACCCGGACTCGCCCGTGGTCCCGTTCTCGGCGAATCGGGGGGACTGCCGGACCGAAGTCGAGAAGCGCTTGTTGCCGTGTCCGCCGCGACCACCGCGGGCCAGCACTGCAGTCTGGCCGGGCTCGGTCAGGTCGATTACGGCACCGCCGACGGAGACGGTCTGTGTCCCCGGCGGTACCCGGATGACCAGGTCTTCGCCGCGGGCACCCTGCTTGTTGGAGCCCTCGCCGTGGCTGCCGCGCTCGGACCGGAAGTGCTTGGAGCGCAGCGCACCCAGGTCACGACGGGAAGAGTCGCAGAGCAGAACAACCCCGCCGCCGTGCCCGCCGTCTCCGCCGTCGGGGCCGCCCCGGGGCACATGCGCCTCGCGCCGGAAGGAGATGCTGCCGTTGCCGCCGGCGCCTCCCTCCACGTAGATCCTGGCCTTGTCGTAGAGCACCGGACAAGGGTACGCACTACGCAGTCGGCACGCCTGCGCCGGGATGCCACATCAACACCGTTACAATCTGCGAAGATTCTGAGCCATCTTGAAGACCTTCTTTACATCCCTGCTGCTCGCTGCCGCGCTCCTCGGCATCTTTACCGCCCCTGCCGTTCAGGGGGGCGAAGCGAACCGTTTCGTCCCTTCATTCGCCAAAGTGCAGAGTGACAAGGGTCCGGTTTTCAGCGATGGCTGCCTCATACTCGGCAACCGCGTCAACTCCGGCCGATGCGTGTACGGCCAACCGAAGTCGAAGAAGGTGGTGGTCGTCTTCGGAGATTCCCACGCCCTTCACTGGACTCCGGCACTGCTCCGGATCGCGAAAAGCAAGCGCTGGCGACTGGTCGCGCTCCTGAGGGCGAACTGCTCCAGCGCGCTGGTCGATACGGACCCGATCTGCAACGAGTGGCGCCGCAACAGCCTGGCGCGAATCAGGAAACTCGGGCCGTCGCTCGTGATCCTCGGAACCAACACCGGTCGCAACGTCCTGGTCCGGGACGGCAGTGGTGGCACCCTGAACCGAAGGGCGAGCGAGCGCGTGCTCCAGGCGGGAATGGTGAGCACGATGAAAGAGATGCTGGACACCGGCGCGAAAGTGACGCTGATGCGCGACCTGGCCCTGGCTCCGTTCGACCCCTCCAGCTGCGTCCAGGAGAACCCCGGCAGTCCGGGGCGATGCTACTTCCGGGCGGTTCGCCCGTTCTGGATGGCCTTCGATTTCAAGGCGGCGCGCGAGGTGAAGAGCGTCCAGATGATCGACCCGCTGCCGAAGGTGTGCCCCGGGGGCATCTGCCGGGCGACCTCGGGCAAGTACCTGAAGTTCCGGGACCGCTTCCACCTCAGCGCGACCTACGCCGCCACCCTCAGCGGCTGGCTCGGCCGCCGCCTCCAGAGCCCGTGATCGAAACCAGGTAGCTCCTCGCGGCGCGTGTCGTTGGCGCCACCCTAACCCTGCTCCGCAGCAACCGTACAAGCGAGGTTCGAACCGGAGCAGCGAAGAAAACCGTAAAGGCGACGGTGAAGTTGGGGTAGGTCCGTCTGCGCGGGCCCTACCAAGGTCCACCGGCCACGCTGAGGCCGGATCTTGAGTGACGGATCGCTACTCGGTCGGGGCGACCGAGATCACACGGCCGCGGCGACCGGGCTTGAACTCGACCGTTCCCGGCCGGGTCGCGAAGATGCTGTGGTCCTTGCCCAGGCCGGTTCCGTCACCGGGCCAGAAGCGAGTGCCGCGCTGACGGACGATGATCTCGCCGCCGTTCACGTTCTGTCCGGCGAACACCTTGACCCCGAGCATCTTGGGGTTGGAGTCACGACCGTTCCTTGAAGAACCGAGACCTTTCTTATGCGCCATCAGTGTCCTCCTTCTTGGCTGCCGGCTTGGCTGCCGGGGCCTTGTCTTCAGTCTTGTCAGCAGCCTTGGCCTTCGCCGGGGCCTTGGGCTTGGCGGCTGCCTTCGGCTTTGCCGGGGCCTTGGGCTTTGCGGCAGGCTTGGTTCCAGCCTTGTCCGCGGCGGGCTTCTTCGCGGCAGGCTTCTTTGCGGCAGGCTTCTTTGCGGCGGGCTTCTTCGCGGCAGGCTTCTTTGCCGGAGCCTCGGTTGTGGCTTCCGTCTCCACTATCGCCCCGGCCTTTGCCTCGGTAGCGTCCGCTTTGGCGGCGGTCTTCTTGGGTGCGGCCTTCTTTTTGGCTGCTCCACCCAGCGAGGTGATCTCCAGCTTGGTCAGCTCGGCGCGATGGCCGGCCCGGCGGCTGTAGCCCTTCTTGGCCTTGTACTTGAAGACCTTGATCTTGTCGCCGCGCAGATGCCCCGCGACGGTCGCTTCGACCTTGATCTTTTCTAGCTCGTCGGCCTTGACGACGAAACTGTCACCGCTGACCAGCACCGGACGCAAGGCGACCTTGTCGCCCTGCTCTGCTTCCAGGCGGTCGACGACGAGCACCGTGCCCTCTTCAACCCGGTACTGCTTGCCACCACTTTCTACAACCGCATACATAGTTGAACTCACAAATCCTTGTCTGGGAAGGTCAGCTTTCGGCGTTACTGTCGGGACCACGCCCACGCCTGCGTCGTCCGCGCCGCAGGCCGAACCGCCGGGAGTTTACCGACTTCTCGGATTCAGGCAGATCTGCCTCCGAAGATGCCGGCTCCGGCACTGGCGTCGCCGCATCCGGAGATGCCTCGCCGTGGTCCGGGTTCACCGCCCCCGCCTGTTCTTCAGCGTCCACGTACGGCCTTCTTGAGTCCCCGGCCGACTCCGTGGACTCACCGGCCGGCTCTCCGGCATGCCCTGAGAACGTGCCCTCGTCCCCGGAGGGCTTACCCCCTTCGCGGGAGGAAGAAGCCGATCCACGGTTCCGGGACGGTTCGGAGCGCGCTCCGGGAGGGTCATCGCCCTCCGCCGTCTCGGTGGCGGCGGCCGGACCCGAGCTCTGGCGTCCGTTCTTCGAGCGGTTGCGGCCGCCGCGGCTGCCACGGCCGCGCCCGCCCCTCGAGCTGCCTCCGGAGCCGTCGCCCGAGTCATCCTTCTTCGGCTGGCTGCGTTCGGGCTGCTCGGCGTCGGGCAGCAGCGATGCGACTGCCGCGGCCCGCTCGACCGACTCGATCCGGACCATGCGTCGCTCGCCGACCCAGTCGGCGGCTCCAGTTACGCTGATGATGTAGGAATCGATCCGGGCGATCGCGTCGTCGGCGTTGTACATGTGCGGCTCTTCGATCGTGACCAGCACTTCCTCTTCCGGCCTGAAGGGCAGGGCGCGTTCCTCGATGCTCTTTCGGTCCCCGGACTCGATCAGCTCGAAATTGCTGATCGGCAGGGCCTCGCCCCCCTCGAAGTGGAACTGCTTGCCGGTTTCTTTCTCAAGCTCGAGCAAACCACTGTCGGCGTGATTGAGCAGCGCGGCCACCTTCGGATTGACCCGGATGAGAAACGCTTCGCTGTCCTTGTCTTCAGCGGCGAACTCGCGCATCTTGCGCAGGCCCTCCAGGGCCACGGTCTGAGCCGAAAGCACGACGCCGTCGCCGCTGCAGGTCGGACACTTGACGGTGAGGATCTCGCGCACGCCGTCGGTGATGTTCTGGCGGGTCATCTCGACCAGTCCCAGAGGGGAGATCTCAACCAGGTAGCTCTTCGACTTGTCGGCGTCGAGAGCCGAGCGCAGCGTGCCGAGCACCTTGTCCCGGTTCTTGCCGCGGGCCATGTCGATGAAGTCGATAACGATGATGCCGCCGATGTCACGAAGTCGCAGCTGACGCACGACCTCGGAGGCGGCCTCGGTATTGACCCTCGTGATCGTCTCCTCGAGCCCACCCTTGCCACGGCCCGTGAACGAACCCGAGTTGACGTCGATCACGGTCAGGGCCTCGGTGTAGTCGATGATCAGGTAGCCACCGGAAGGCAGGTCGATCCGTTGCCCGAGCGTGGACTGGATCGCCCTTTCGATGTCCCACTTCTCGAACAGCGGCTTGCTCTCCTCGTAGAGCTCAACGCCGTCAACCAGCTCAGGGGCTGTGCGCTGGAAGAAGCTGGTGACCCGGTCGAACTGCTTGGGGTCATCGATCACAGCCTTGTCGAACTCGTTGAGGAAGACGTCACGCAATACCCGCACCGGCAGGTCCTGCTCCTGGAAGACGAGCGAAGGCGCCTTGACCCCCTGCTTGCGCTTCTCGAGCACGTCGCCGAGCCGGTGGAGGTAGGCGATCTCGCGCACAAAGTCGGTCTTCTTGGCGCCGTGGGCGGCCGTTCGCACGATAAGGCCTCCGGGACCTTCATAGGTACGGCCGACCATGCGGCGCAGGCGCTCGCGCTCCTTGTCGGCGAGGCGCCGGCTCACGCCGACCCCGCTGCCGTTCGGCGCGTATACGAGGTAACGGCCGGCGATCGTGACGTTCATCGAGAGCCGGGCGCCCTTGCTCTTGATCGGGTCCTTGATCACCTGGACCAGGATCTCCTGCTTGGGCTTGATCAGCTCGTCGATCCGACGGCCCTGGCCGCGGCCGCGGCGCGGAGCCTGCTGTCCGTCGGGCAGCAGGATCTCGTCAACGTGGAGGAAACCGTTTCGTCCGAGGCCGATATCGACGAAAGCGGCCTCCATGCCGGGCAGCACGTTGTCGATCTTGCCCAGGTAGATGTTTCCGACGAGCGAGCGGCCGCCGCGCCGTTCGATGTAGACCTCGGCGACTTCCCGCTGCGACTTGACGGTTTTTGCTTCGAGTACGGCTACCCGCGTTTCACCGCGGTCGGCCGATACAACAATCGTTTTTTTCATTCAGGTGTTTCCGTTCAGATTGGTTGCCCGGGGGCCATCACTGGCTCCACGGACCTCTCTGACCGGCACGCGACTCGATGTGAATGCTCTGCAGGACCCCGATCATCAGGAAGGTGGCGATGACCGCCGACCCTCCGTAGCTCATCAGCGGCAAGGGTATGCCGGTGATCGGCATGATGCCGAGGTTCATTCCCACGTTGACGAAGACCTGGAACATGATGGCGCTGGCGATTCCCGCCGCGACCAGAGTTCCGTAAAAGTTCTTCGAGAGCGTCATCAGACGCAATGCCCGCCAGAAGAGCAGGGCAAAAAGGGATAAGACCAGTGCGGCCCCGGCAAACCCGTACCGCTCCGCGACCACGGCGAAAATGAAGTCCGTGTGCCGCTCGGGTACGAAGCCGAGACGCGACTGTGTGGCCTGGTTCCCGCGGCCGGTTGTTCCACCGGATCCCGCGGCCACCTTGGCCTGGTTCTGCTGATACCCGGCTCCTCCGATGTCGGAGGTCGGGGAAAGAAAAGATGTGAGGCGCTCCTGCTGGTACTCCTTCAGCACCGGCGCTCCCGCCATCGGCATGAGCACCAGGGCGATCGCGATGAAGGTGCTCAGTCCGACTCCGATTACGGCGAGGTGCTGCCAGCGCACCCCGGCCGCGACCATGATCGCGATCGTGATCGCTCCGTAGACCAGCGACGTTCCGAGGTCCTGAAGCAGGACCATCCCGGTCGGAGCCAGACCGAGAGCCAGATACCGCAGCGAACGCTGGGCTTCCGAGCCTCTCCTCGCTCCGTCGATCACGAACCCGGCCAGCGAGAGGATCAGCAGGAGCTTGCCCAGTTCGGCGGGCTGGAACGAGAAGAACGGCAGGTCGAGCGACTGGGTCGAGCCCCTCGAGGTGACGCCGAAAGCAAAGATGGTCAGGATGGATGCGCATAGGAATGTGTAGATGCCGACCCGCAGCTCGCGAAAGCGCGAATAGTCGATCCGGGCGATAGCAATCATCGCCACAATACCCACGAGACCGTACACGGCTTGGCGCTGAGGGAAGTACTCGGGTGCTCCGGCGACCACCTCGGCACTCGTCTGGCTGAGTGTGTAGATCGAGCAGATCAACAGACCCAGAGCGGAGAACGCCATCCAGCCGTCCATGTCGCGCAGGCCCGCGCGCTCCAGCAGGCCGACCTTCGGCAGATAGTGCCCGGGACGGTGCCGGGGGATTCGGGAGGACTCCATTACTCGACGTTGCCTCCCCCGGAAACCGCCACGGCCTCCCGATTGAAGTAGGCCGAGAGGACCTGGAGCGCTATCGGCGCAGCGGTGTCGGCGCCGAAGCCACCCTCCTCCACGGTCACCGCGGTCACGATCTTCGGGTTCGGATACGGCGCGAGCACGACGTACCATGACTGGTCACCGTTGGGTGGACGCTCGGCGGTGCCGGTCTTGCCCGCAACCGGGATCGGGAACCCTCCGAAAACGCCATAGGAGGTGCCGTCAGGTGCCTGCGCGGCGTCGTTGAGTCCGGCCATGATCGTCTCGCGGACCACCGGATCGATCTCGATCGTCCGGTTGATCTCGGGCTGGTACTCCTCGACGACGCGTCCGGCGGCATCCTCGCTCCGGAGGGCGGTGTGCGGCTTGACGATGCTGCCGCCGTTCCCGAGGGCCGCGTAGGCGACCGCCATCTGAAGGGGGTCCGCCTGGAGGTCGCCCTGGCCGATCGCGAGCTGGACGTTGTCGCCCACCGCCCACGGGCGGTCGGTCTCACCCTTGGCGAAAAGGTCGTTGCGCCAGGCGGGTGTCGGCAGCAGGCCGCCCGACTCGCCGGGGAGATCGATTCCGGTGGTCTCGCCGATCCCGAACTGCCGTGACCAGAACTGGAGTTTGCTGGTCCCGTTCATGTCTGCGCCGAGCAGGTAGAAGTAGACGTCGGAAGAAACCTCCATCGCCCGGCGGAGGTCGACCGGACCGTGGGGCTCACTGCCCGCATTGGTGAAGATCTGGTCGGAAATCTCGATCAGCCCGTTGTCCTGAATCACGGTCGAAGGCGTGATCAAGCCCGCGTCGAGCCCCGCGATCGCCGTGATCGGTTTGTATACGGAACCGACCGGGTAGGCACCTCCGATCGCCCGGTTGAACATCGGCGCGCCCTGGTCCTCGTTCCAGAGTGCGTCCACCTGCTGCTGGCTGAGCGGACGGGTGAAGATCGAAGGGTCGAAAGTCGGGTTCGAGGCCATTCCGAGCACCTCCCCGTTGTTGACGTCCATGGTCACGAAGGCCCCGGGCAGCCCGATACTTGAGAGCGCCGCCTCGCCGGCAGCCTGCACATCCGGGTCGATTGTCAGCCGGAGCGAATCCCCGGGCTCGGGAATCTCCGACTGGAGCTCGCCCTTGATCCGGCCAAGCGAATCGACCTGGATCCGGGTCAGCCCGTTGTCGCCCCGGAGCGTCTCGTCATAGGTCTGTTCGATACCCGCTTTGCCGAGCCCATCCCCGGGTTCCAGGCCCTGGCCGGCGGGGTCTTCAAGGTCTTCGGCCGTCACCTCGCCGACGCTGCCGAGCAGGTGGGCTGCCCGGAATCCCTCCGGATAGCGACGCACGAAGACCCGGTTGATCTGGACCTCCGGATAGCTCGACTGGTTCTCCTGGAGGTAGTAGACGACGTCATCCTCGACATCCCGCATGAGCGTGATCGGGCTGCCTGGAGGGTTCGTCTTCAGCTCTTCGCGGTACTGCCTCTGTACCCAGCCGATGTCGCGGTCGAGGACGTCGGCGATCGCCTTGAAGCGCTTTCGGCGGTCAATAGGGTTGAACTGGATCTGGAGCGGATCGAGCTCGAGCGCCATGCTGGTCCGGTTGTCCACCAGGACGTTCCCGTCCCGGTCCAGGATGCTGCCGCGCGGCGCACGGACTGTGATTTCCCGGGTCCGGTTGTCGTTTGCCTCGGCCAGGTACTTGTCTCCGGTCACGACCTGAAGCGACCACAGACGGAAAAACAGCGCGGCGAAGAGCAGGAGTCCCAGCCCGCCGATCACGGCCACGCGCAGGGCGGTCCCCTTGCGGTGCTTGGGCTTGGTGAATACGGGTTCAATTCTCATGGTCTTGGGAGGCGGCCTCAGGAGCCGAAAACGGTCGGACTGCGGTGCCGGTTGGCGCGCTCGTCCACCAGTGCGGGCTTCAGGATCCTCCTTATGAGGATAAAGAGCGGCGCCGCCAGCAGAAATGAGTAGAGGGACTGGACCGCCAGGTCGGGCAGTGCGGCGGCACTCAGGTACCCGTCGAAACCGAGCAGCGTGGTGAGAACTCCGAGGACGACATTGGCGGCGAGGGTGGCTGTGCCGGCGATAATCGCCGCGACCAGGACAGGTGGCTGCTCTCCCCGTTCGCGGTACAGCCCTGTCGCGTAGCCGATGCCCATGAAGACGAGACAGGCCGTGCCGAGCGGGCCGTCGGTCAACCCGTCAGCGAGGAACCCGATCGCGAATCCGATCGTGGCGCCGATCATGCTACCGCCGAGCATGCCGAATATGGCCACCACGGCCGGCAGGATCCAGAACGAGACCCCCAAGACCTCGACCATCGAGAAGAAGGCGTTCTGCAGCAGCAGCGCCGACAGCACCACCAGCGCGATCCGCAGGGCGACCTTGCTGGTGACGATCATCCGCGATCACCCCCGGTCAGCACCTGGAGCAGGTCGAGGTTGCGCAGGTCCGGAAACGGGGAGATCTCGACCGTCTGGATCGCCTCGCGCTCGTCGATCGGCGCGCGCCTGACCTCAGCGACCGGAAGGTTCGGGGGAAACAGCGACGAAAGCCCGTCGCTCCTCCAGCCGGAAGTCACGACCGCCTGGCCGCGGCGGATGTCCTGGGTGTCGTCGAGGAACTCGAGCACAAGCTCGCCGGGAGCGCCGAGCTTCGGTCGCACCACACCCTGGGCGCCACCCGGCAGGACCTTCGCGGTGACGGCACTTGAGCTGTCGGTGATCAGGGTCACGACCGAAGTCCCGCGACTGACCGAGCTGACCCGCCCTACCAGTCCGTCACCGTTGATCACCGGGTCGTCCATCTTCACGCCGTTGCCAGAGCCCTTGTCGATCCCGACAGTCGAGTACCAGACCGTCGGAGAGCGCGAGATGACCGAGGTGGTAACCGGCGAATAGTTGCCCGGTATGTTTCCACGCTGCCTCAGCTGGACCAGCTTGCGCAGCTGTTCGTTCTCCTGCACCGCGACCTGCCCTGCCACGGCCAGAGCCCGGGCGTCTTCGAGCTGGCTGGTGAGCCGTTCCCGGTCGCCGCGGGCGTCCATCGTCTCGTCGAACCAGTTGGCCAGGTCCCGAGCGGGCTTCAGAGCGGAGCCGGCGACCTTCTCGAACGGGCCAAAGATCGTTCCGAGGCCGCCGCCCACCGCGCCGGAGCCGCTGCCGAAGGTGAAGGTGAGCAGCACAAAGCCGAGCAGGACCAGCCCGATCAGGACAGCGCGGCGTCGGCGTACTTGCTTGCGATACATGGGTTGAACCTGAGTTTCATTTCCTGGGTATGCCCTGTCGGGCCGCTCCGGATTCACCGGCCCGGAGCCGGCTGATGCAGTTCACGAACTGCTTCAGGACTGACTTTCTCACTATCCACGGGGTGGCGGCGGAAGGCGAGGTGCCCTGTTCGAGTACTTGCATCGGCAAGGCGGCCCAGCCCGCGCCTTCCTGCCCGCCTCAGGCCGGCAGATCCAGCTCCGGAGCCAGCTTGAGAAGCAGTCCGACCGGCAGGCCGATCACGTTGGCGATGTCGCCTTCCACCGAAGCGACCAGGGAAGAGCCACGGCCCTGGACCGCGTATCCACCGGCCCGCCCGCGCCACTCCCCACTTGCGAGGTAGCGCTCGATTTCCGCGGTGTCGAGCTCCCTGAAGGTGACCAGGGATTCGAGCACACCGGTCCGGGCCTGGTCGTCGCCGGGACCGAGCACCGCCAGTCCGCTCAGGACCCTGTGGGTACGGCCCGAAAGCCGGGCCAGGTACTCATGGGCGCGCACCTCGTCCTCCGGCTTGCCGATCAGACGGTCTTCGATCACCACGTCGGTATCGCAGCCGATCACGATCGAACCGGCCGTCGCTACTGACCGGGCCTTGAGCAGGGCGTTGGCCAGCACGACCTCGGCCGGATCGCCGTGGACGATCTCCTCGACGCCGGAAACCCGCACCTCGAAGGGAACCCCGAGCCGCTCCAGCATCTCCCGACGCTGGGGCGAGGCGGAGGCAAGGATGACCGGAAAAGGTAGCTCCACCCCCTCCACGATACGCAACCCCCCACTTGCTGCCCTTTGTGAAACGAGCCGAGAGCGCCCCACTGAAGCCGGCCCGGCGATCGTCACGCAATGGCACTAAGTGAGAGCCGGGGCGATCGTCACGCAGTTCGGGTGACGATCGCCCCCGGTGAGCAGTAGAAAGCGAGCTGGCGAAGCGAACACGATCTGGTGCGTGGCCGAGCCGCGAAAGCGTCAGTCCTTCGGGAAGTGATGCGAATCGAGGCACGGGTATTGCCTTGACTCCCATCACTTCTTCTTCATATTCGCTCAGGCAAGCAGAAAGCGCCCCGACCGGGGGCGCTTTCGCAAGGCACGGCGGCTACAAGACCGAGCTGTTCCAAAGCGCGGCAGCTCCGAGGGCGGGCTTGCGCCGGCAAAGCTGGCACCAGCCCGGTCTAGCAGCCCTAGACCCCTTCGGGGAACCAGATTGCTGTTTCGCGCGCTGCCGACTCGTCGGAGTCGGAGCCGTGCACCATGTTGAAAGTGACCTCCTGAGCGAAGTCACCGCGGATCGAGCCGGGTGCTGCCTCGACCGGGTTGGTGGCGCCGATCAGCTGACGGGCGGCCTTGACCGCTTCAGGGCCTTCGAGCACGGCGGCGACCAGAGGGCCCCCGGTGATGAAGTCCACCAGCTCACCGAAGAAGGGCTTCTCTGTGTGCTCGGCGTAGTGCTCGTGGGCGATGGCCTCGCTCGCAGTGAGCTTCTTGAGGGCCACGATGTGCAGGCCCTTGCGCTCGAATCGGGCCAGGACCTCGCCGGTGAGCGAGCGTTCAAAGGCATCGGGCTTGACCAGGATCAGGGTTTGTGACATGGGTTTTCAGTACTCCGTTTCGGGTTTTCGGGAAATTGAGGGCAAAGGGGTAGAGATGCGGTGCAGCCGCGGCATAGCTGCTCGGTGGCCGGCCTGCGCGCGCCGGTTCAGTCTTCGTCGGCCTTGCGTTCGGCAGGCTTGGAGTCGCCGCCGTTGATCGTCCCGGCCGGTGCCGTCTCCTCTTCGGAAACGACCACACGGCGACGACCTGAACGGGTCGCGCTGCGGGCCGGGCGCTCGGGCGTCTCTTCAAGACCGGCACGGGCCGGGCGCTCGGTTGTGGCTTCACGGCCGGCACGAGCCGGACGCTCGGAAGTCTCTCCACGACCCGTGCGTGCCGGGGAGTCGCCAGAGTCAGGTCCTCTTCCGGAGTCGGGGCGTGCGCCGGAGTCGGGGCGCGCGGAAGAATCGGCGCGGGTCGGCTCTTCGGACCTCGCCGGGGACTTGCGCGCGGACCGGGCGGACCTTGAGGGGCGGTCCGGCTTCATTCCTTCGGTGCCGGGCGGGCTGCCGGGCTCGCGGGTGCTTTCGGAACCGCGCTTCTCACTGGAAGAGGATCGGGAGCCGCTCTTGTCGGTCGTCTTCGAACGCTTCGATTCGATCAGCGTGTGCTCGCAGTACGGGCAGACCTTCCACTTGAGGCCGACCGGACGGCTGCATGACGGGCAGGGATCCTTCAGCCGCGTGCGACAGGCCGGACACCGGACGAAGTCCGGCTGGACCGGAAACGCGCATTTGCGGCACGAGCTGGCGTCGAGGTGGCGCATGCGCGTCTCGGCCGCTTTCATCTCGGTCTCGCGCTCCTGGACGTCCTCGAGGAATTCCGGCGGACGCAGGATCGTGTAGACGATCGTGCCGACGTAGGGAAAGAAGGAGGCGGCGGTGGCGCAGCCGATCAGGAACGGATCGGCGATCCGGCGGCGGGCGTCCGAAAAGGTGAAGACGATGAGCGCGATCCAGATCGCCACAAGGGCAAGGATTACGAAGGTGATCCCTAGATTGAGACCGGTGTTGTCGAGTCCGAAGATGGCGAGGAGCATGGGCGGGCTAGAGGAACATCCTTCCGAATAGGTATCCGATGCCGAAAAAAACGAGGATGACGATCGCCACCACAGCGGCGACCAGAGCCATCATTGACAGCAATTGAGAGCCAGACTGGCGATTCACCCGCCAATGGTCGCATACCGCCGCGAATCCGGGTTTTATCGCTGTCAGATGGGACCGGGATTGCCGCCGGGTGGTCGGCTCGGTTGCCGGAACGGACGCATCGAATGGTTGCGGAAGATTCGGGCACCGGGACCGGGTCAGGCCGCCGATCAGGTGCGCCGACCGGCTCAGGGTCCCGGGGGCAGCAGGTAGTGGGAACCGGCGACAAGCACAACTCCACCCCGGTCCGCTGCGAGTTTGCTGGCCCGGCTGAGGGCCTGCCCGGGTCCGGACAGTGCCTCGGCTTCGAGGCCCAGTCCTGAGGCGATCTGCCTCAGCTTCTCGGGGTCCCAACCACGAGCACCGGGACGTGCGGAGTTGGTGAGAGCCTCCGGCGGCAGACCGCTCAGCACCGCGAAGTCGATCACCGGAGACAGCTCGGCCAGGATTCCCGCAGCGTCCTTGTCGTCGAGGATGCCGATCACGGCGATCACCGGGCGACCCGAGGCGATCACCGGGACCGAGGCCGCCAGCGCCGCGGCCGCCGGCCGGTTGTGAGCGACATCGGCGAAGACCGGTGGCGACTCGCTGATCTGCTCGAGACGGCCCGGTACCGAGGCTGCATGAGCAGCTGCCCGGAGCGGTCCTGCTTCGACGGCGGTGCCGGGTCGCTTGATCTCCAGATACTCGCCCGCTGCGGCGATGGCCAGGGCGAAGTTGGCCCGTTGATAGAGCGCCGGTGACTCCGGCTCCACGCCGGCGGGCAGATCGCTGCCGGGCTCGAGCACGCGGCAACTCCTCTCCTCAGCCGTGGCCAGGGCGAGTTCACGGACCTCCCGGGAGACCGGACCGAGCATCAGCACCGTGCCGGGGCGCAGCACGGCCAGCTTCTCACCAGCTATCGCCAGTTCCGTCTCCCCCAGCCACTCGGTGTGGTCGAGGCCGATCGAGGTCAGCACAGTAACCACCGACCGAATCGAATTGGTGGCGTCCAGCCTCCCCCCCATCCCGGCCTCGATCGCCGCCACCTCGACCCCGGCATCGGCGAGCGCGAGAAATCCCGCCGCCACCGCGATCTCGAACTGGGTGAGCGACTCTCCCGGTTCGAGGCGGGCATCGACCGCAGCGGCAGCCTGAGCCGTGCGGTGCACCGCGTTGGAAAAGGCAGCCGGTTTGAGTGCGTGGCCGTCGACCAGCACCCTTTCCGACCAGGACGAAAGGTGGGGAGAAACCAGGCAGCCGGCCTCAAGGCCGTGGGCCGAGAGCACTGCCGCCGTCATCCGGGTGACCGAAGACTTGCCGTTTGTGCCGACCACGTGGATCGAAGCGAACGAGTCCTGCGGCCGCCCGAGCTCGGCCGAGAGCAGGTTCATCCGTCCGAGGCCGAGCTTCCAGCCGATCGGTTCGAGCGAATTCAGATAGGACTCGGCGTCGAAGCTCAAGCGACCCTGCCCCTGGCTCAGCCGAGTTCGGCTATTTCGGAGCGCACCTGTTCGAGCTTTTCGCGCTCTTCGGCAACCACTTCAGCCGGGGCCCTGTCGACGAACTTCGGGTTCTCCAGCTTGGATTCGATCTTCTTCACTTCGGCTTCAAGCTTGCCCCTGCGGGTTTCGAGCCGGCCGGTGAGCTCATCCATGTCGAGGCCCTCCGAGGGCAGGATGCCGAAGCCGGCGACCGTCGCGACCGGTTCGCCGCCCTCGGTACCGAGCCTGACGCGGCCGAGCCGGGAGACGAACTCCGGGACCGAGCTACCGTCTCCGTCGGCCTCGAGCACGATCTTCGGCGGGACTCCGGCCATGTCGCGCCAGCCCCTCAGCTGCCTGGTCAAAGCGATCGCGGAACCGACCTCCACCTCGGTCGGCTCGTCTATGCGCCCCCGGGCGACCCGCGGGAACGGATGCACGACCAGGTGTCCTTCGCGGTACGGGTGGTACTTCCAGATCTCCTCGGTCACGAACGGCATCACCGGGTGAACCAGGGCGAGGGTGCGCTCGAGAGTGTGGAGCAGCACCCGGGCGACCTGCTCTTCCCCGTCGTAGATCCGCGGCTTGGCGATCTCGAGGTACCAGTCGCAGAGGTCCGAAAAGACGAAAGCGTAGATCTCCTGCGCGGCGTGGGCGAAGTCGTAGACCGCGAGCAGGTCGGTGACCGATTCGATCGTCGACTCGAGGCGGGAGAGGATCCAGCGATCTTCAAGCGCCTCGGGCTTGAGGGGCACACTCCGGTCGGCCGGGTCTTCGGTGTTGAGCAGGATCAGGCGGGAGGCGTTCCAGAGCTTGTTCGAGAGGTCGCGACCCTGCTGGACCTTGGCATCCGAGTAACGCACGTCCTGGGTCGAAGACATGGCGAGCAGGCCGAAGCGCAGCGCATCGGCCCCGTGCTCGTCGATCTCGCCGAGCGGGTCGATGCCCGTGCCGAGGCTCTTCGACATACGCCGGCCGTCACGGGCCTGGATCACCGAATGCACGTAGACGTTGTCGAACGGGATGTCACCGGCGAACTCGATCCCGGTCATCACCATCCGGGCGATCCAGAGGAAGAGGATCTCGCGGGCGGTGGTCAGGAAGTCGGTTGGATAGAAGGCCTTCAGCTCCGGGGTCTGCTCCGGCCAGCCGAGCGTTGCGAACGGCCAGATCGCGGAAGAAAACCAGGTGTCGAGCACGTCTTCTTCCTGAACCCAGCCTTCGCCTTCGGGCTCGTGCTCGCCGACGTGGACCTCGTCGCCCCGGTACCAGACCGGTATCCGGTGGCCCCACCAGAGCTGGCGGGATACGCACCACGGCCGGATCTCGCGCATCCAGTCCAGATAGACACGCTTCCACTGCTGGGGTGTGATCGACACCAGGTCGTTTTCGACCGCCTCGATCGCCGGCACCGCCAACTCGTCCATGCGGCAGAACCACTGCAGCGAAATCAGCGGTTCGATCCGTTCACCGGAGCGGTGGGAGAACGGGACCGAATGCACGTATGGCTCCTCGCCGCTCAGCACGCCCTCTTCACGCAGCGCCCCGGCGACCGCGACCTGGGCCTCGGCCACCGTCATGCCGGCGAAACGCTCGCCGGCCTCGGCGGTCATCAGGCCGTCTTCGCCGATCACGCTGATTTCCTCCAGCCCGTGGCGGCGTCCGATCTCGAAGTCGTTCACATCGTGGCCGGGGGTGATCTTGAGCGCGCCGGTTCCGAACTCGATGTCCACGTGCTCGTCGGCGATGATCGGCAGCCGGCGGCCGACCAGCGGCAGGATGCAGAACTTGCCGACCAGGTCGGCGTATCGCCCGTCTTCCGGATTGACCGCCACGGCCGTATCGGCCATCATCGTCTCCGGCCTGACCGTGGCGACTGTCAGCACCCGGTCGCTTCCTTCGACGGGGTAGTCGACCGAAAACAGGGTGTCGGTCTCTTCCCGGTTTTCCACTTCCAGGTCGGAGATCGCCGAGCGTGAGCCCGGATCCCAGTTGACCATGTAGTTGTCGCGGTAGATGTAGCCCTTCTCGTAAAGCTCGGTGAACACCTTGCGCACCGCGAGGGCATAACCGTCGTCAAGGGTGAAGCGCTCCCGTTCGTAGTCGCAGGAAGCACCGAGGCGCTGGTACTGCTCCTTGATCCGGGCGTTGTACTCGTCCTTCCAGGCCCATACCCGTTCGGTGAAGGCTTCGCGGCCGATCTCGTGCCGGTCGATGCCTTCCGAGCGAAGCCTCTTTTCGACCACCGACTGGGTCGCGATCCCGGCGTGATCGGTGCCGAGCACCCAGAGCGTGTTCCGGCCGGCCATGCGGTTCATCCGGACCAGCGCGTCCTGGATCGAGCCGTTGAGCGCGTGCCCCATGTGAAGCGCGCCGGTCACGTTGGGCGGCGGGATCACTACGGAGAAGTTGTCGTCGGGGCTGCCGGTCGCCTCCGGATGGAAGTAACCACCGTCAAGCCACTCCTGGAAAAGACCAGTCTCGACCTCTCCCGGCTGCCACCGGGTCGTTTCTTCAAGCTTCTGTCGGGCCGCTCTGTCCAAGGCGGTCGATCTTATTGGCCGCGGCCGGTCAGGCGGGCACTGCGGGCGGGCCGGTGACGCAGTGCTTCGAGCCGGCCGCTCGGCCCGGCGCTCAGGCCGTCTGCTCGCCGAGGTCCTCGAAGCCCACAGAACCGGCCGGCGATTCATGGCTGGCGTCCGTCACCAGGATCGGCTGCTGGCCCTTCTCGATCGACTCCCGGGTGACCACGCACTTGCTCACGTCCTGCCGGGATGGCAGGTCGAACTGGACATCCTGGAGGGTGCTCTCGATTATCGAGCGCAGACCGCGGGCGCCAGTCTCCCGGGCAAGGGCCCGGTCGGCGATCGCCTCGAGTGAGTCGTCCGCAAACACCAGCTCGATCCCGTCGAACTCGAAGAACCGTGCGAACTGCTTGGTCAACGCATGCCGTGGCTCGGTCAGGATCCGGACCAGGTCGTCGCGGGTGAGCTGATGCAGGGCGGCGACCACCGGCAGCCTTCCGATGAACTCCGGGATCAGCCCGTACTCGACCAGGTCCTCCGACATCACCTGCTCGAAGAGCTCGCCGGGATCATCTTCATCGGCCCGGTGAATCGCTGCCCCGAAACCGATTCCCTTGTTGCTAACCCGGCGCTCGATCACCTGCTCGAGTTCCGAGAACGAGCCTCCGCAGATGAACAGGATGTTGCTGGTGTCGATCGTCAGGAATTCCTGGTGAGGGTGCTTGCGCCCACCCTGGGGCGGCACCGAAGCGGTCGTGCCCTCGAGGATCTTGAGCAGCGCCTGCTGCACACCTTCGCCGGAGACGTCCCGGGTCAGCGAGGGATTGTCGGCCTTGCGGGTGATCTTGTCGATCTCGTCGATATAGATGATTCCGGTCTCGGCCTTCTTGACGTCGTAGTCGGCTGCCTGGATCAGCTTGAGCAGGATGTTCTCTACGTCCTCGCCGACGTATCCGGCTTCGGTCAGCGCGGTCGCGTCGGCGATCGCGAACGGCACGTTGAGCAGTCGGGCCAGCGTCTGGGCGAGCAGCGTCTTGCCACAGCCGGTCGGTCCGAGCAGCATGATGTTTGACTTCTGGAGCTCGACCTCGGGATCCTCGGCATCGGCCATCCGGACCCGCTTGTAGTGGTTGTAAACGGCTACGGAGAGAGCTTTCTTGGCTGAAGCCTGGCCGATCACATACTCGTCGAGGACCGCGTTGATCTCATGCGGCCTGGGCAGCTGGTCGAGATCAAGGCCCGGGGTGCGCCCCGGCGCGGTGACCATCTCTTCGTCGATGATCTCGTTGCAGAGGTCGATGCATTCGTCACAGATGTAGACCCCGGGTCCGGCGATCAGCTTCTTGACCTGACGCTGGGACTTTCCGCAGAAACTGCATAGCAACTGTTCGTTGGAATCGGTTGAGCGTGCCAGCGGACTGCCCTTTCTCGTGAGTTTGCCTCGGGGCTCGTTTCCACTGTAGCGCCAGCGGTTTTCCGCACCCTTCTTTCAGCATTTACGCGGGCATTGCGCCCTGCCCTTCCCCCGGGAAAGAACTTGCCGCAGAAGGCCGGACCGGCCCGTGCCCCGTGCCGGGCGGCGCTGAAGCCCGGTATAGGCTCAGGGCATGGAGACCGAAATCAGACTCGTCACTGAAGAGAGCTTCACCGAACTCGAACCGCTGTTCGTCGCTTACCAGCGCTTCTACGAGGTTGAAGACATCGACGAGAACAGGAACCGGAAGTTCTTCTCGAGGTTCATCGGCAGCAATCACAGCGGCTGGCTGCTCGCAGCGTGGCAGGGCGAGCGGGTCGTGGGCTTCGGCTGTTACTACCGCCACAAGAGTTCGCTGTCGGCGACGAGCACGATCCTGATGAACGACCTGTATGTGAATGAGGACGCCAGGGGAGCCGGGATCGGCCGCTCGCTGATCGAGGCAGGTGTGGAGCTTGCCCGCGACGCCGGGGCATCCTGCCTCGAATGGTCAACCGCTCCGGACAACACGAGAGCCCAGGCGCTCTACGACAGCACCGGCGCCGAGAAGTCCACCTGGCTCACTTACGAGCTGAAGGTCTGACAGCCCGCCCACCTGGTCATTTCCGGGGCCCAGAAAGAAAAGAGCCACCGCGCCTGGGCGCAGTGGCTCTCTCCAGAGTCTTCAGGCGGCCGTGAGGCCCACCCGCAGAGTGCTGCCGATCAGACGGTCGGCGGCGGATCGAACGTCTCTTCGACGACGACCGTTTCCTGGACAGCGACGACGACGCCTTCCTTGAGCTCGACCAGGCGGTAGTAGAGAACCGCCGAGATGATCGCGATGTAGGGATAAGCCAGCACGCCGACGATGATCAGGGCGATGATCCCGAGGATCGGGACCGCGGCGGCGAGAAGCCCACCGATGATCGCGATCACGATGTAGATCAAGAGCACCACCAGGACCACACCGAGGATGCGCATGCGGTTGTGCTTGGTCAGCTCGGAGCTGCGAGACATCGAATCGAAGACACCCTTGTCCTCGACCACCAGCGACGGCATGGACACGGCCCACATCAGAGAAAGGATTACGCCGGGGATGACAAGGAAGATGAAGCCGATAAAGACCAGGATTCCGACCACGATCTGAAGCAGGATGATCGCGAGCAGCTTGCCGATGACCGATCCGAGGATGTCCCCGACCGACCAGTCGACCTGGCCATCTTCTTGAACGTCCTGCACGATGCGGATGATCGAGCCGAGCAGCCATGCGGTCGCCACCGTCTGAATCAGGAAGCCCAGCAGACCTCCGAGGCCGCCATTGCCCAGCAGGGCGACGATGATCGCCGGTGGAACGAGCAGGATCAGCGCGACGATCCAGACCGTGCCAAAGCACTTCTTGTAAATCTCGGTTGTTGATTCGAATACGCCACCTATATCGAGATGGGCGGTACCGCTCTGGTCAGACATTCTCTGGACTCCTCCTGTTTGATCTGGTGGGCCTTGTGGCCCGTTAAGAGACTTCTCGCTCCCCGACCATATCCATTCGGGCGGAAGGAATCTCCCAGTTTCTGTGAACGGGGTGTGTCTCCAGTCCATCGACCCGACCGGAATCCTCCCACCGGAGATCAGCCGAGCCAGGAATGGAGCAGCGGCTCGGGGTCCAGCAACCTGCCCCGGGAGCGAATTTCGATGTGGAGGTGGCATGGAGTGCCGGCGGCGTTGCCGGTCTGACCGACCGTTCCCAGCCTTCTGCCCGCCCTGACCCGCTGGCCCCTCTTTACCGGGGAGGGCCGGACCAGGTGCGCGTACAGGTATGTGCGCTGTTCGGAGCGGCCCTTCAGGACCACGTAGTAGCCCTTCAGTTCCGGGTCAAATGCCGCCTTGAGCACTGTGCCGGACCTCACGGCGACCAGCGGGGTGCCGCAAGCGGCGGTCACGTCGAAACCCTCGTGGGTCCGGCCTCCGCTCCGGGGCGCCCCGAACTCGCCAACGTAACCGCGGGTGCCGTCAGGGCCGTCCACCGGGAAGACGTGTCCGTAAAGCTTCATCCGGGCGAGGGTCTGGAGCCGACCCCCGACCGGGCCGGCCCGGACGAGGAAGTGCCCGGAAGCGACCAGTCTGCCTTTGCTGTCGAGTCCATTCCAGTAGCGACGATGCCAGCGGCCCGGCCGCAGTGGTCCGGTCACGAAACGCCTGACAGTCCTGCCACTCGCGATCCGCACGACCTCCACTTCGATGCGGAGCGACCGGGGAGCCCTGAAGCGCAAGATGATGCGCTGGGAATCGACCGAGAAGGGAACCGTCCGCTTCGGTGTGATCACTCCCTCGAGGGCCCGGAAGCCGTCTGGCTGAGCCACCGCGCCCGACGATGCCGGCGCCGGCAACAACACCAGGGCCGTCAGGCAGCAGGCGGCCAGCGCCCGCCCCGGCGCGCTCACCCGACAGACACGAGTGCGCGCTCCGGAGGGATCAGTGATGCTCGATGACTCAGTGATGCTCGATGACGCGGTCGATGATGCCGTATTCCTTGGCTTCATCGGCGCTCATGAAGTAGTCACGCTCGGTGTCGTGGGTGATCTTTTCGAGGTCCTGCTTGGTGTGCTTGGCAAGGATCTTGTCCAGTCGGCCACGGGTGTCGAGGATCTCCTTGGCGTGGATCTCGATGTCGGTCGCCTGGCCCTGGAAGCCGGAGGAGACCTGGTGGATCAGGATCTTGGAGTTCGGTAGTGACATGCGCTTGCCGTCGGCGCCGCCGGCCAGCAGAAGCGCGCCCATGCTCATCGCGATGCCGACGCAGATGGTCTGGACATCGGGCTTGATGAACTGCATCGTGTCGTAGATCGCGAGGCCGGCATAGACGGAACCGCCGGGCGAGTTGACATAGAGGCTGATGTCCTTTTCGGGGTCATCGGACTCGAGATGGAGAAGCTGGGCGACGATCAGGTTGGCGATGTCTTCGTTGACACCGGTTCCCAGAAAGACGATGCGCTCATTGAGAAGGCGGGAGTAGATGTCAAACGAACGCTCGCCACGCGAGGTCTGCTCGACAACCATTGGGACTAGTGGGCTCATGAAGGCGAGTTTATAGAGAGCCTGCTCCGGGCACCGGTCAGCGCGGATCGCCCGGAGTCCACAGCTTCTCGATCGCGTCTTCGGCAGCCATCTCCACCGGCTTGGCCGTTTCGGCAAGTCGGTCGATTGCCTTGCGCACCCTGATGTCGGCGGCAACCATCTCGTGGCGACCGTCCCGCTTGAGCCGCTCCAGCAGTTTCGCGGCGGTGGTCCGCTCGTGGCCGGCCATGTGCTCGAGCTCTGTCTCCATCTCTTCGTCGGAGACCTCGATTTCCTCGGCCTCGGCGACCGCGACCAGAACCGCCTCCCGGCGGATCTCCTGCTCGGCGTCCGGCAACGACTCGTCGATGATTTCGTCGCGGGTCTTGCCCTGCATCTGGAGATAGGTGTCGGGGTTCATTCCCTGGCCGGTCATCTGCCGTTCGACCCGCTCCCAGCGCTCCGACCCGCGTGCCCGGACGATCTCCTCCGGCAGTTCCACGGTGGCGTTGGCGACCGCCGCGTCCACTGCGGCCACTCTGAACTCCTGCTCGATCCGCTCGGCAGCGGCTTCGGCAAGCTTGCTCGCGATGTCTTCGCGCAACTCATCGAGCGTGTCGAACTCGGAGGCCTCGACCGCAAAATCGTCGTTGAGCTCGGGCAGTTTCTTCTCGCGGACCTCCTTGACCGTGACTGCGAACGCCGCATCCTGGCCGGCGAGCTCGGCGGCGCCGTACTCCTCGGGGAAGGTGACTTCGACCTTGACCTCGTCACCCGCTCCGGCACCGATGACCTGCTGCTCGAAGTCGTCGATCAGCTGTCCGGAGCCGATTTCGATCATGTGGTCGGTCGCGCTGCCGCCCTCGAACTCAACGTCTTCAAGGCTGCCGACGAAGTCAACCAGCACGTGGTCGCCGTCCGCGGCCGCCCGCTCGACGGCGTCGAGGCTGGCCATGCCCTCGCGAAGCCGCTCGACCTCGCGGTCGATCACTTCGTCGGGAACCTCGCTCCCGGGCTTTTCGACCTCCAGCCCGAGGTATTCACCGAGCACCGCTGCCGGCCGCACACCGACCTCGAACTTGAATGCGAGCGGCTCGCCCTCGGCGCCCGGGGCGTCGGTCACTTCAACCTCCGGATCGCCGATCGGGACCACGGCGGACTCGAAAACCGCCTGCTGGTACCACTCCGGCAGGGCGTCCTGGAGCGCCTGCTCGAATACGGAAGCGAAGCCCAGGCGCTGGACGACCAGCGACGGCGGGGCCTTGCCCTTGCGGAAGCCCGGCAACCGCATCTCGCGGGCGAGGCCGCGCGCGGCGCGCTGGATCTGGATGCCTACGTCTTCGGCCGAAACCTCGGCCTCGACCCGGGCACGGGAATCATCAAGTTCTGTGACGGTGGTCTTCAAGGTCGCCTGACCCTAGCGATTCGGCGGCAAAGTCAGCGCGCGCGACGCTCACGCCAGAGTGCCCGGAGCGCAGCGGCGAACTCGATCAGGAACCCGGTCAGGCGACCGACCGGTCCCGTCACCAGCCATGCCCGGAACGGGGCCCGTCTGATCGGAGGAGAACCCTCCCGGCCGTTGCTCATGCCGGGGGTGCACCGGTGCCGGTGTCCGCAGCAACCGGCGTTGCCCGAGAATCGGCTTCAGGCATCACCGGGACTGTCGGTTCCAGCTTGCCTCCCGAGCGGATCCGCTTTTCGAGCAGGTCGCCGTGGCCGGCGCGCACCGCACGCTCGGCCCGCCCGTCATCGAGGCTGTATCCCTCCAGATAGGCAAGATCGATGAGTTCCTGCGTGCGCATGCTCTGTTTGGCCTGCTGGAAGTAGGTGAAGGCGAGTACCGCGAGTAACAGGAAGGTGCCCTCGACCATCATGATGACGCCCGCGATACTCTGGTCGGCAACGGCAGTCAGACCCCATTTGGCTTGGCCTTCGGCGTATCTCTCGTAGATCGTCACCTGACTCCACATGAGCACGTTGCCAAGCACCGCTGCGGCGAATCGGGCCAGACCGACATAGATGATCTTCGAGCCGGGACCGAACCAGGACGGCACCGGCAGCGGTCCGAACACCGGCATCCAGACGAGCATGCCGAAGGCAAGGAACATGCCGTGCTCGAGGCCGTGGACCAGGGCGCCGCCGTAGGCCGAGTCGTACAGCACCGGGATGTGCCAGATGTAGAGGTTCAGCACCCACAGCGGCATCGCGACGAACGGGTTGGCGAGGAACTGGAGCCTGCCTAGGAACGGGATGGCGAGAACCGGCTGGATGATCGAACGGGTCAGCCCGAGTACGAGGAACAGGCTGGCAAAGTCGCCGATGATCAGGTGCTCGACCATGTGGGCGATGACCAGTTCGTCAGCGAGATAGCCCAGCGGATTGAAGAGGACGAAGGAGGCGAGGAAGAGTCCGAACCCGAAGGAAACCTGGCGCCAGGTCGGGACGGGACGACCGGCCCATGAAAGCTTCATCGCCCGGTTCCAGTAGAGGATCACCGCAAGCGTCAGCGGGATCAGCTCCAGCAGGGCGATCACGGTCGGGCTGAGTACTGCCAGCGGCATGAATAGGTCTGAAAACACGGCCTTGGGAGGTTACCGACGCCCCGGAGCCGGTCCCCACCATCCAGGCGCTCGCCGCTGCTAGATTGCCTCTGCCGACCGGGATCACGAATATCTGCCGGCCCATGAACTCTCAAGCGCGCACAACCAAGGAGCAAACATGAGCAGTGACGAAGGCATACTTGACCGCGACAATCCCGAGAAGCGCGAGGAAATCGTCGCGATGCTGACCAAGGCCTACTGGATGGAGATCGAGACGGTGATGAGTTACATCGCGAACTCGACCAACCCGGACGGCGTGCGCGCCCAGGAGATCATTCAGTCCCTCCGGCAGGACATCCAGGAGGAAATCGGCCACGCCCAGAGGTTCGCCAACCGGATCAAGGAGCTTTACGGAGTCGTGCCCGGTTCGATGGAATTCAAGGCCGAACAGTCTTTCCTCCAGCCGCCTGAAAACCAGTCCGACATCGTCCACGTGATCAAAGGCGTGATCGCAGCCGAGAGCGGAGCGATCGAGTTCTACACTGAGATCATCAACAAGACCGACCGGGTCGACCCGGTCACCCAGGACATGGTGACCACGATCCTCGCCGACGAACAGGGTCACCGCCGCCTGTTCGAAGGCTTCCTCAAGGAGTACGAAGCCGGAGCCGAAGTCTGACCTCTACGGGCTTCCCACCGATCGGCAGCTACGGCTTCCTGTCGGACTGCAACACCTCGGCCCTGGTGGCGCCCGACGGCTCAGTCGAGTGGTTCTGCCTGCCGAGGTTCGACTCTCCGAGCACCTTCGGAGCGCTGCTGGACCGCACCGCCGGAAGGTTCCGCTTTGCCCCGCGTGGTGTCGCCGCGCCGCTGAGCCGCCGGTACGAACCCGGCACCCTGGTCATCGAGACGACCTGGTCAACCGACACCGGCTGGGTGGTCGTCAGAGATGCCCTGAGCATCGCCCAGTGGGTCAATCAGGACTCCACGGGCGAGTCGAAGACAGGCTACGAATCCGACCGCTCGCTGGTCCGCGTGGCGACCTGCATCGACGGCGAAGCGACGATCGGGATGAGCTGCGAGCCACGATTCGAGTACGGCGCCGAGGGGGCCGTCTGGAATGCCGGCGGGCTCGGCGAGGCGGTTGCCGAAGCGGCAGACATGAAGATCGCCCTCAATACCGACCTTGATCTGAAGCTCGGCCAGGGACGGGCCGACGGCGAGATCCACCTCAGGCAGGGCGAGAGCTGTTTCTGCTCGGTCTCCTGGGGAGACGGAATCGATTCGCGGGTCCGCAGTGCTCCGGAGGCGAGCGAGAGAGTCGACGAAACCGTCGAATCCTGGCGTGAGTGGCTGGCCCAGGGCCGGTTCCCCGACCATCCCTGGCGGATTCACCTGCAGCGCTCGGCACTGGTGCTCAAGGGGCTGATCTACGCGCCGACCGGGGCCATGCTCGCGGCGGCCACAACCTCGCTTCCGGAGACCCCGGGGGGCATCCGGAACTGGGACTACCGGTACAGCTGGATCCGGGACTCCACCTTCGCGCTTTGGTCGCTCCACTCGCTCGGCTTCGACGAGGAGGCAAAGGGCTTCCTCAGGTTCGTGCGTGACCGGGCGATGGAGTCCGACGGCAACCTGCAGATCATGTACGGGATCGGCGGCGAGCACGACCTCACCGAAAGCACGCTCGACCACCTCAGCGGCTATGAAGGAGCGCGGCCGGTGCGAATCGGAAACGGTGCCTTTGACCAGCGGCAGAACGACGTCTGGGGAGCACTGCTTGATGCGATCTATGTCAACCGTCTCGCGATATCGGGCCAGGGGGTAGACGACGAGCAGCGCAAGCTCGTGCTGAGTCTGGTGAACCAGGCGATCGATGCCTGGCCGAAGCCCGACCAGGGGATCTGGGAGGCCCGCGGCGAAGCGAAGCACTATGTCTCCTCCAAGCTGATGATCTGGGTGGCGGTGGATCGCGGTGCACGGATGGCAGCCGAGTTCGGAAGCGCCGAGGTCGCCGCCGGTCTGCGGGAGACGGCCGACCGGATCAAGGACGAGATCTGTGAGAAAGGCTGCCGCGACGGCGTGTTCCGGCAGCACTACGAAACCGACGCCCTCGATGCCTCCGTCCTGCTGATGCCGCTGGTGCGCTTTCTCCCCCACGACGACGAGCGCATTCGAAAGACCGTGCTCGCAGTCCGCGACGGCCTCGATGACCAGGGATTGATCCTTCGCTACATCACCGGGGAGACCGACGACGGCCTGCACGGACGGGAGGGCACGTTCCTGATCTGCTCTTTCTGGATGGTCTCGGCGCTGTCGGAGATCGGCGAGGCTGCGCAGGCCCGCAAGCTCTGTGAGCGCCTGCTTAGCTCGGCCGGCGCACTGGATCTCTTCGCCGAAGAGCTCGACGTGGCGAGCAACCGGCACCTCGGCAACTTCCCGCAGGCATTCACCCACCTGGCGCTGATCAACGCCGTCTCCCACGTGATCGCCGACGAGCGGCGCGACACAGATGCCGACGAGGCGACCGCCGTCTTCTCGGAAATGCGGGAGAGCGATGCCTGAAGCGATCCGGGAGAACCTCGACGCGGTCAACCGCAGGATCGACGCGGCCTGCGTCGCCGCCGGCCGGGACCGGAAAGAGGTCCGGCTTTTGCTGGCGACCAAAACCGTCGAGCCTGCGCGGATTCGGGTGGCGATCGAAGCCGGGGCCGACCTGGTGGCAGAAAACCGGGTCCAGGAGGTTCGGCCCAAGTTCGAAGCGCTCGCCGACCTCGAATACGAGCGCCACTTCATCGGCAACCTCCAGTCGAACAAGATCAACGCCCTGGTCCCGTACGTCTCGTGCATCCAGTCGCTGGACCGGCTGTCGCTGGCGAAGAAGCTGCAGACCAGGCTCGAGCGCGAAGGCGAGACCCGCGAAGTCCTGCTTCAGGTCAATACCTCCGGAGAAGACTCGAAGTTCGGACTCCAGCCCGATGCCCTGGCCGACTTCGCGACCGAGGTCAGCCGGATGGACGCACTGCGCATCCGCGGACTGATGACCATCGGGCTGTTTACGGACGACGTGGAACTGGCCCGCCCCAGCCTGCGCCGGCTGCGCGAGCTAAGCGATCAGGTGAGACAGCTGAACCTCGAAGCGGTCACGATGGACGAGCTTTCGATGGGGATGAGCGGTGATCTCGAGGTGGCGATCGAAGAGGGAGCAACGATTGTCAGGGTCGGATCAGCCGTCTTCGGCAACCGTGAAGCAGAGGTTGCCGGGACCTCTGCTTAATACCGGCCGACGGTAACCGCCGGCCGGTAGCCCCGTGGGGCAGAGTCTGCGACGAAACGCAGACTCACCGTCTCCCGGACCGGCCGGACACAGAGGGCCATATGAGCAGCACCAGCCCAACCAGGATGCACACGAGCCCCAGTCCCCAGTGAACCAGGATCGCGAGGATGATTCCGACGACAATCAGTATCAGTGCTATAGGCATGCTTCGACACTAACCGATCCGCCCACATTTGGCACGCGGAAGGCCGAAGCGGGCGCCTCAGTTTTCAGCCGCGAGCATCAGGGCTGACTGCGCCCGGACCTTCTTCTTCAAAATCGGGCTCCAGCCGAGCAGGTACCCCGGGGTACCGAGGGCCATTCGAGACCACTTCCAGAAGTCGAAGCTGTCCTCGTGCCGGATGATCAGCCCCTCCGAGAAAGTCAGGCTCGCGTCGATCTCGTTGACCACCCCGCGGCCGGTCCGGGAGAAGGTGTAGGTCGCCGTCCAGTGAGCGGCACCTTTGCCTCCGTCTGCCGAGTGCTCGCCGAGGACGAGTTCCATGTCATCCGAGCGGCCGAGAAGCATCCTCCACATTCTCATCACGTCAGGACCCCGGAGGTCCGTAAAGACCGGGTCAGAGAACCGGACTTCGGGGTGATAGCAGGCCTCCATGCGGTCGGCATCGCGACTGGCGAACGCGCCATAAAAAGTCTCGATCACTTCGATATCCAATGCCATTCTCGAACCTTCCTTCGGTCCCGGGGTCCGCTCAGGCGGCCTTTCTCCTCGTAGCATCGCGCACTTCGCCGATCAGTTCTTCGAGCACGTCCTCAAGGGCGACGACGCCGGTAGTCCGGCCGTCCGGTCCGGCAACCTGCGCGAGGTGCGCACCGGAGGCCTGCATCGTCTCCAGTACGGAGCGCAGCAAGGCCGACTCCGCCACGGTGGGCAGCGGCCTCACCCAGGATTCGGCGATCGGACGGTTGCGGTGCCGGTCCTTGAACTCGAGCGCATCCTTGAGATGCAGGTAGCCGACCATCTCGCCGTCCCGGGAGACCGGAAAGCGGGAGAAGCCCGTCCTGGCGGCGACCGCCTCGACCTCGGCCGGAGTCACAGTCACCGGGACCGTCTCGATCGTACCCAGAGGAAGGAGGACCGATCTGGCGGTGCGCTCTTCGAAGCCGAGCGCCCCGGCGAGCAGGCTGCTCTCGTGGGAATCCAGGAATCCTTCGCGACGGGACTCCTCGACCAGGCCCGCGACCTCGTCCCGGGTGAAGGCGCTCGCGACCTCGTTCCTCGGCTCCACCCCCATCAGCCTCAGAATCGCGTTGGCGACCCAGTTGAGCGAGGCGATCGCCGGGTAGAGGATAGTCACCACGATCCTCAGGGCGGGGGCCAGCGCAAGCGCCGACCGGTCAGGCCTGGCGAGCGCGATGTTCTTCGGAACCATCTCGCCCAGCACGACGTGGAGCGAAGCAACGACGAGCAGGGCGAGGACGAAGGCGATCGGATAGACGAGCGCCTGGGGTGCGCCGATCGCATCCAGCGGACCTTCGAGCGCGTGCGCGAGCGCCGGTTTTGCAAGCGCACCGAGGCCCAGGGTGCAGACCGTGATCCCGAGCTGGGCCCCGGCCATCATCAGCGAGACGTTCTCCATGGCGCGCAGGGTGACCCCGGCCACCCTGCTGCCCTCCTCGGCCTTCGGCTCGATCACCGAACGACGCGCCGAGATCAGGGCGAACTCGGCACCCACGAAGAACGCATTGGCCGCGAGCAGCAGCAACGAGAGTGAGATCGCCAGCCAGACGCTCAAGAGTCGTCCCCGATCTCTTCACCCGAACTGGCTGGCTCGACCTCGAGACGGACCCGGTCGACCCTGAGTTCGTCCATGGTCAGCACAGTCAGGCCGGCGCGCAGTTTGATGCCTTCGTCGCTCGCGGCCTCGACGTCGACCGTGTCCCCCTGCTCCGGCACGCGGCCGAGTTCGAAGGCGATCAGGCCGGCCACCGTTTCGTAGTCTTCGTCCTCCGGCAGATTCACACCCGTACGGTCGGCGATCTCGTCCGGCCTGAGCAGGCCCGACAGCCCCCAGACACCGTCCTCAATCGGCCGCACGGGATCCTCCTTCGGATCGTGCTCGTCGCGGACCTCGCCGACGATCTCTTCGATCAGGTCCTCAAGAGTGACGATGCCGTCGAAGCTGCCGAACTCATCCACCACGATCGCGATCTGGAGTCCGACCTTTCTCAACTCCGTGAGCAGCGGATCGAGCTCCATCGAGGAAGGCACCAGAACCGGCTCGGCCATCACCTCACTGACCGGGACCTCGTTACGACGCTCGTACGGAACCGAAACCGCGTGCTTGACATGCACGATGCCTTCCACCTGCTCCGAGCCCTCGGCTATGACCGGGAAACGTGACCTGCCGCTCTCCCGGGCGGCTTCGATGACCGCCATGACCGGGTCGTCAGGGGCGAGCGTGCTTACCCGGACCCTGGGGGTCATCGCGTCGTCGGCGCGGCGCTCGCCGAAGTCCAGTGACTTCTCCAGCAAGGTCGCAGTCTTGAGTTCAAGCGTTCCCTGTTCGGCCGAACGCCTGACCAGCGAGCCGAGCTCGTCGGGAGATCGCGCCGAGGCCAGTTCCTCCTGGGGTTCGATACCGATCCTTCTCAGGATGGCGTTGGCGACGCCGTTCGCTCCCGTAATCACAGGACCCAGGGCAGTGGTGAAGCCGCGCTGGAAAGACTGGACCGCCTTGCCGGTCTCGAACGGATGGGTGATCGCAAGGTTCTTCGGGACAAGCTCGCCGAAGACCATGGTCAGGACGTTGGCGATGATGAAGCCGATCAGAAGGGCCACGCCGCTGACGGCACCTTCGGAGACGCCGGCGGCCCCCAGCGGCCCCTCCAGCAGGCCGGATATCGCCGGTTCAGCAAGGAAGCCGATCAGAAGGTTGGTGAAAGTTATGCCGATCTGTGCCGCCGAAAGCTGGGTCGAGAGGCTGCGCAGGGCCGAGCGCACCCCGATCGCGCGCTTGTCGCCCGCCTCCGCTTCCCGGTCAACAGTCGAGCGGTCAACCGTTACGAAGGCGAACTCGGCCGCCACGAAGCCGCCGCAGGCCAGAATAAGCGCGACAGAAATGACTACGAGCAGCAGCTCGACCATCAGGAGAGCGCCCCCCGACCCAAGGTCAGGACGCGCCTGGGACTAGAGCCGGGTTCGTCGTCCATCCACTGTTCCGTAAGCGACCATCTGGACGTTCAGATTACCCCGATTGGCCGGACGGGCCCCGCGCGGCTACGATCCGGCGATGGACCCGAGCGATCTGGAAGAGCTTCGCGAACGCGCCCGTCTGACCGGAGACCCGGCCCGACCGGACGCGGTCGCCCGCCGGCACGAGCGCGGGGGCCGGACGGCGAGGGAGAACATCGAGGACCTGATCGACCCGGGCTCCCTGGTCGAGTACGGGCGTTTCGCGATCGCCGCCCAGCGCGGCCGCAGGGAGATCCAGGATCTGATCGAGAACACGCCGGCCGACGGCATCGTCGGCGGGACCGCCACCGTGGACGGCACCCCCTGCGCCGTGCTCTCCTACGACTACACGGTCCTGGCCGGCACCCAGGGCCATACCGGCCACCGCAAGAAGGACCGGTTGTTCGAGCTGATCGAGCGCATGCGGCTGCCGGTGGTCTTCTTCGCAGAAGGCGGCGGCGGACGACCCGGAGACACCGACCACGCCGTGGTCTCCGCGCTCGATACCCGCGCCTTCGCGCTCTGGGCATCGCTGTCCGGGCTGGTTCCGAGAATCGCCGTGGTCGCCGGCCGCTGCTTCGCCGGAAACGCCGTCATCGCCGGCTGCTCCGACCTGATCGTCGCCACCGGGAACAGCTCGATCGGCATGGGAGGACCGGCGATGATCGAAGGCGGCGGGCTCGGCCGGGTGCATCCGGACGAGGTCGGTCCGGCCAAAGTCCAGGTCGCAAACGGCGTGGTCGACGTCCTGGTCAAGGACGAAGCCGAAGCGGTCACCGAAGCGGCGAAGCTGCTCAAGTACCTGGCAGGCCCCCGCGGAGGAAAGCTCGAAGGGCACACTCGTCAGGGCAGCCGAGCAGCCCGCGACCCGGAGCCTGCTGAGTGCGCCGACCAGGAACTCCTGCGTGACGTGATCCCGGAACGGCAGAGGCGGGCCTACGATGTCAACCGGGTGGTGGATCTGCTCGCTGACACCGACTCCGTCCTGACACTCAGGCCGGGGTTCGCGCCGGAGATGGTGACTTCGCTGGCCCGGATCGAGGGCAGGGCGACCGGCGTGATCGCCAACAACCCGATGCACACCGCCGGCGCGATCACCAGCGACGGGGCCGACAAGGCCGCAAGGTTCATGCAGCTCTGCGAGGGCTTCCGGCTGCCGATCGTCTCCCTGGTCGATACGCCGGGAATGATGGTTGGCCCCGAAGCCGAACGCACCGGTCTGGTCAGACATTGCTCCCGCATGCTGGTGGCGGGCGCCGCCCTGACGGTGCCGATGGTCGCCGTGGTGCTGCGTCGCGGCTACGGCCTCGGAGCCCAGGCGATGCTCGCCGGCAGCCTCCACGAACCGTTGCTGACGGTCGCCTGGGCCGGGGCCGAGTTGGGCCCGATGGGCCTCGAGGGTGCGGTTCGCCTTGGCCTGCGCAAGGAGCTGGAGGCGATCGAAGACGAAGAAGAACGCGAGCGCCGGATCCGTGAGCTGACCGAACTGGCGCACCAGAACGCAAACGCCCTCAACGCGGCAACCCTTTTCGAGATCGACGACGTGATCGATCCGGCCGACACCCGCCGGGTGATCGCCGGAACGATTTCGAGAGCAGACGACGATCCGGACCGCCGGACGCGGCCCCCTTTCATCGACACCTGGTGAGGTCAGTCGCGCTCGCGGCGGCCAAGGGCCTGGCCGAGCGGCTTGACCGACAGGACGGCGGTCCCGGGTGGCACTGGAGCGAAGACACACTCATTGACGGCAGCGGTGCGAGACTGAGAGGGTGACTCCTCCACAGACGATTCAGATCCACGGCCAGCCGGTGACCTTCCACATGATGGGAGAAGGCCCACCAATCCTCCTGATCCACGGGATCACTTCAAGTTCGAGGACCTGGAGGCGGGTCATGCCGAGGCTCGCCGAGAGCCACACGGTGATCGCTCCGGACCTGCTCGGCCACGGCCGTTCTGCCAAGCCGCAGGGGGACTACTCGCTCGGCGCCTATGCCAGCGGCATCCGGGATCTGCTCGTGGCGCTCGACGTGCCGAGGGCGACCGTGGTCGGCCACTCCCTGGGAGGCGGCATCGCGATGCAGTTCGCGTACCAGTTCCCGGAGCGGGTCGGCCGCATGGTCCTGGTCGATTCTGGCGGGATCGGACGCGAAGTGAACCCGATTCTCCGGGCGGCGGCGCTGCCCGGTGCGGAGTTCGTCCTGCCGGTGATGTTCAGCCCGACACTCCATGACGGCGCCGTCAGATTGCGTGGACTCCTGGCGAAGATCGGCCTTCAGCCCAATGCCGATGTCGAAGGGGTCAGCGAAGGCTTCGCCTCGCTCACCGAGGCCGACGCCCGGCGGGCCTTCCTCAACACGGTGCGATCGGTGATCGACGTCAGTGGACAACGGGTCAGCGCCGAAGACAGGCTCTATCTCGCCGGCGACGTGCCATCCATGATCATCTGGGGCGAAAACGATCGGATAATTCCGATCGAGCATGCGCACCGTGCCAAGGAGATGCTGCCGGACAGCCGGCTGGAGATCTTCGATGACGCCGGGCACTTTCCGTTCAACGACCACCCCGACCGCTTCGTGGACCTGATGCGGGACTTCATCGATACCAGCGAGCCTGCCGAGATGAATGAAGGGCACGTTCGCAAGATGCTGCAGGAGCGCGGCAACCTGACCGTTTCGGGCACACCTGGCATATGAGCGGTGCCGGTTCCCGGGAAGAAATGGACCCGGCAGAGCAAGCGGAACTGGAGGAGCAGGTGGTAAGCGCGCTCGAGGACTACCAGCGCCGCAGCATGGATGCGCTCATCGTGAACGAGGATGATCCCGAGGCCGGCATCAGGGCCCTGGTCGAGCTGCACCTGGCCTGGACCGAAGAGGATCCCGATCGCGCCAGAATGATCAGTCGGCACCGCAACGAGGTCGCGGCAGGCCCACTCGGTGAGCGACTCGCCACCAGCAACCGCGAGTGGTTCGGCCGGATGAAGGACTGGATCGATTCGCAGGCGGCGGCCGGCCGAATCGCACCGGTTTCGTTCAACCTGCTCCACGCGGTGGTCTTCGCCCCGACCCAGGAGATCGCCAAGCTCTGGCTGGCGGGCCGGCTCAAGCGCTCGCCGGCCGAGTACACCGGCCCGCTCGGAGACGCGGCGGTGGCCGCGGTAAAGGCCCTGCCCGAGCGCAGTTAGCGGATCCGGTCCCCAGGACTACGCCGCGTCATCCTCGATCGAGCCATCTGAGGCTTTGCCAGTCCTGGCCATGGCCGGCCCGGCAGTGAATCCGTGAATCAGGATCGAGACACCAACGCAGGCGATGACAGTCCAGTAGATCAACTCGATCTCACCGGTCGAGAGCACGCCGGCGTTGATCGCGACGGCGGCGTAGTAGAACGAGCCGATCCCGCGGATCCCGAACCAGCCGATCAGCAGGCGTTCTTTCACCTGGACCTTCGAGCCGACGAAAGAGGCGAGCACCGCGAGCGGCCTGATCAGTATCAGCAGCACCGGCACCAGCAGCCAGCCGGCGAAACCCGGTGACGCCAGACCAACGATCGTCACCGTCGAGCCGAGCAGAAGGACCATGCCCAGTTCGGTGACGTTCTCAAGGAAGTCTGCCCCCCGGTGGACCCGGTCGTGGGCCTCGTGATCCCATTCGTAGCGCCGGAAAGAAAGTCCACCAACGAAGGCCGCGAGGAATCCGTATCCGCCGAGGACCTCGGTCATTCCGTAAAGGACCAGCACGGCGGCCATGGCGACCCAGCCGTCGAAGGCAGGACGCAGCCAGCCGTGCTCGCGGAACCAGTCTGCCCCGCGACCGATGGCCTGACCACCCAGCGCGCCGATGGCGAGCCCGGCGGCGATCGCATAGATCACATCGGCGGCCAGCCACTCGGCGAACCAGGCCGTTCCCCCTTCTGCGGCGACGAAGACCCCCAGGAAGACGAACGGGAAGGCCAGTCCGTCGTTGAAGCCGGCTTCGGAGGTCAGTGCGAAATGGCTTTCAGTGCGGTCTCCCTCTCCCGGAGGTCCGACCTGGATGTCCCTGGCCAGGACCGGGTCGGTCGGTGCCAGGCAGGCCCCGAGGACGATCGCTGCGCCCAGTGACAGCCCCATAAAGGCGCTGGCGAAAAGGGTCACCGCGCCGATCGTCAGCGGCATCACAAAGACGATCAGCAGGACGGTGGAGCGCCAGCGTGTCCAGCCGAGCCGGCGGTCGATCCGGAGCCCGGCACCGAACAGGGCCACGATCACCGCGAACTCGGCCAGCCTTTCGATCAGATGCGACTGCTCGATCGGGTCGAGCAGGTCGATCCCGAGCAGATGGAGCCCGCCTGAGGCCAGCGCGCCGAGCAGCAGGTAGACCGCAGCCGGGCTGAACGACCTCCTGCGGTGGCTGGAAAGGATCCAGATCGCAGCGAAAAGGACCAGCCCCGCAAACAGAAGGCCGATCGCGTAGGGCTCGGCAAAGGAGAACCCCTCGGAGGCCGCGAACGGCGGGACAAGTCGAATCGGTTCGGTCATCTCGCGACCATTGTCTCAGCCTGCTCCGGGCAGCCGACCTGCAGGCCGGTTCAGGAGCGCTCGCCCGCCTCTACGCCGAAGCGGAACCGGTTGAGCGGTTCTCCGGTCCTGCCGCGCCGGCTACCGGGACCAGTTCGGGAAACTTCGGTAAACGGCCGTCACCGGACGATCTTCCGGTTAGCCGGCGGCCGATCCAGGGGAGCATGTAACGCACCGCCCATTCGACGTCATCCCGGGCTCGCGGCAGCCTCCCTTTTGGCGGAAACGCCGGCAGCGGGGCTTCCCAGGGCGTCTCTGCCTGGCCGAGTAGCGAAAGCATGCCCGTCGCAAGACGGGCATGGCCTTCGGCATTCAGATGCAGCCGGTCCGCCCCCCACAGACGCGGGTCGGCGGCCGACGGGATCGGCTCGAGGTCGAGGATCAGCGTGCCGTGCTTTACGGCAATCTCGCGCAGGCCGCAGTTGTAAGCGCGGAAGCGGTCGGCCACGCCGCGGCCGAACGGTCCCGAGCCTTCAGCCACCGGATAGGTGTTTGTCAGGACCGTCGCGCCCGACTCGGTGAACGCCGTCTGCATGCTGTCCATCAGGCCGAGGGTGCGGTCCATGTCCAGACCAGGACGAATCAGGTCGTTGGCGCCGGCCATCACGCTGACGAGGTCGGGCTCCAGCGCCAGGGCAGCATCGAGCTGCTCGTCATGCACCTGGGCGATCTTCCGGCCGCGGATGGCCAGGTTGGCATAGGCCAGATCGGATGATGACGAGGCAAGGGCCACGGCGAAGCGGTCAGCCCAGCCGCGATCGGTGCCGTCGGGGTTGAGCTCGTCCCCCACGCCTTCGGTCTGACTGTCGCCGATCGCGACGAAGCGCCTGAAGTTCCGGCTCAGCCTGGGCCTCCTGCGGGCTCGACCGGCAGGGTGGTGCCACAGCGATCCATCTCGGAGAGCAGCGCCTCGTGCATGCGGTCACGGAGCTCACGGTCCCGGCGGCTCAGCACCCGGCCGGTCGAGCGGTCGACGAGGTTGCAGACCTGATCCGGATCGCGTTCCATGTGGTAGAGCTCGAACTGAGGGGGCCGACCGCCGGTCGGATCGATGTAGACGGCGTACATCGCCCCGGGTGTCCTGACTGACCTGATGCGGTTGGGCTGGGGCGCGACATCGATGTAAGCCGAGCCCGACTGGTGGTCGTCGAAGGTGAAGTGGGTGAACTCCTGGACCGACCCGGCTGGCGCCGGATGAGCTGCAACGGCGCTGAAGTCGACCGCGACCGAACCCAGCCTCGCCTCGTCAGGGGTCGCCGCGTGGGCGAGGATCGGCGTCAGGTCCCTCCCCCGCACCCCGTCCGCCGAGCAGTCGGCGCCGGCCACCGCAGCCAGGGTCGGCAGGATGTCGCAAAGCGACGCAGGTGCTTCCACGGACACCGGTTCGGTGAACAGGACCGGGTTCGACACCACCAGCGGCACGTTGACCGTCTCTTCGTAGGCGTTGAACATTTTCTGGCGCTGGCCGCCGTGGGACATGCCCATCTCTCCGTGGTCGGAAGTCCTGACGATCACGGTTCGCGACCTCAGCGAGCTGTCGTCGTCGGGGTCACCGAGCGCTGCGAGCATGCGTCCGACCTTCTCGTCGGCCAGCCGGTGCAGATGGGCGTAGAAGCGGCAGTAGTCGAGCTTGTCGCCGTCGTCTCCGACTGGTCCGATGAAGCTCGCCTGGCCTATCCTCATGAGTGCGTGCGCGTTGGGCTTGTTGGAGAGGTTCTCGTGTACCGACGGCGGCAGCTCGATGCCCTCGAGGTCGGCCCAGTCCTCGCTCGAATAGCCGCCTTCTTCGTAGGTTGACGGGTAGGCCAGCACGTCATGCGGGTTCACAAGCGAGGCGATCAGGGCCCAGGGTTCGGGCGGCGGGTCGGCCAGAAAACGCTCGACCTGCCGGGCGAAGTCTTCGTCGTAGCCGAGCTTCTCGCGACCGGCGCAGGTCCCGCCACCGAAGTGGGAGGGCTCCAGGTTCTCCCCGGCATCGGGCGGCTCCCACCCGTGCAGGCCGTAATCGTCGGCCAGACGGTCGCTGTCCCGCTCGCTCCACTCTCCTCCCTCCACCGGCTGGGTCAGGTGCCACTTTCCCTTGAGTACCGTCCGGTATCCGGCCCGCTTGAGGACCGTCGCGAGGTTCGGTGTGTCGGGATCGAGTTCGTTTTCGGCTTCTCCGCCGTCGGCCTTGCGGGTCGCCCCTTTGGCCAGAGTCCTGAAGGCTTCGCCGGGGGCGAGTTCCTCGCGCAGTACCGACCCGACGACCGCCCTGAGCGCGAAGGGAGCGTTCTTCGGCTGGGTGCGGGCGCCGCCCTGCGTCAGGGTCAGCGTGACCCCGTGCTCCGCCGGCCACCTGCCGGTAAGCAGCGAGGCACGACTGGGAGAGCACATGCAGCTGGCGACGCTGGCCTGGGTGAAGCTGACTCCGGTGCGGGCGATCTCGGTATCTGCCGGCGTCAAGGCCTCGAGCCAGGCCGGATCCTCCGGCCAGTGCATCGGCTTGCGCTGCTGGTCGGTGATGATCAGCATCAGGTTGGGCGGCTTGGCCCCGCCGGAGCCCGTGGACTTGCTCATTTCCACTTGAAAGGACAGCCCTTTGACTCGAATGCTTCGCGGTCCAGGTAGGTGCCCTTCGGGTAGAAGTCGCCCATCGTCTCACGCGCATTGAAGGGAGTCGTCACATCCCAGACCGACCGCTTGAAGCCGGGGCTGGGAAGGATGTTCCGCGTCAGCAACTGCCCCACGTCGGTACGGCCCGCGCCGTCGCCCTCGGGGTCGGCCGGCAGCCAGGCAACGCCGCATTCCCGGGTTGCGTTGGATGGCCGCTGGTCGGCCTTGGAGACGAGGATCACGTAGTGGCGCTTGCGGCTGCGCATCGGCACCTGTTCATCGAAGAGGCAACGGTAGGTTCTGGTGGTCACCAACGACTGGATGGTGCACATGTCCCACTCAACCAGCTGCCCGGCCGCGGTGCGGCGGTTGCCGTTGAGAGTCCTCGGCGTTGTCGGCATGCGACCGTGGAGCGCAAGCACATCGCCGAACTGGAAGCTGAATGCTGCGACCATGTAGCGGGCGTCGTTGTTGTTGTACTGGGTGCCCGCCTCGACCGGATTGCTCAGCCAGGCCTGCTGCCAGGCCGCTTCGTCCTGATACCTGGCCAGGACGTTCGGCAGGTTGAAGTACTTGTAGAACTCGAACTTCGGCAGGGCCGGGTTGCTCGCCGGATCCTTTCCGGGCGAGTTCAGCAGCGCCTGGTAGACCTGATTGGTGAGCAGGTTGCCCTTGTAGTCGTGGATCGAGTTGAGCTCGTCACAAAGCGCCTGCCCCTGGAGCATCCGGCCGTCGGCAAGCTTCAGGACCGGCGTGGGAATTGCGGTACCACCGGACTTGCTCCTGCCACGGTCCGGCACATAGACCCGGTAGAGGATGTCCTGGTGGGAGCCTTCCGCGGGCTCTGCGTAGAGCGTGTTGCGTGCGGGAGTGGCCGGCGCCGCCTCTCCCCTGACGGTGATCGTGTAGCTACGCTTCGAGGTCGAGCGGTCGGCACGGGGCAGGCTCGGATTGATCGATCCGCGGTCCGGCCTGATTTCGCGGTCGCTGAGGGAGCTGGCCGACGCGCCGTTGTTCTCGTAGGCGTTGAACGAGGAGTACCGGGCGTGAGGGAACTTGCCGCGGAAGGTCAGCACGGCGCCGGGAGGGGTCGCGAACTTGGCACCCCAGTAGGTGATCTCGGTGCCGGGGTAAGCCGCGTTGGTTTTGGGGTTGTCGGCGGTGAATGGTCCTGTCCAGAAGCAGCCGACGGTCGGCAGCTCCCTCGGGTTGTAACCGGTCTCTACCGCGGCGCCAGCCGGCGCAGCTGCGAACCCGGTGAGCATGACGGCCGCAGCAAGGGCCAGCCACAACGATGGCCGGCAGGAACTCCGCCGTTCTCCGAGCCGTTGTGAGACCAGACCAGCCATACCGACTTCCTTCCCTCTCAAAGCCCGGGACCGGGCCGAATCGCATTTGCTGAAGCTACCAGAGCTGACCGCCTCTGATCCCTAAACCACGCAGGCGAAGAATGTTTCGTCAAGGGGCCCCGGGGTTCCGCAGCGAACCCGGGGTCGCCTCAAGCACGAACGCCATGCCGGCCCACCGGACGACCGGCCGGTCGAGGACCGCCATGCCGAGCAGCTGGCCAGATCCGAGCAGGCGGAACTCGTCCCTTATGGACCGCCACGGAAACGGTGCCTCTGCGCCGTAGGTCGAGACGAGCACAGGAGCGCCGTCGAGCACCGAGGGCTCGAGCACCGCCTTCATCTGCAGGTATTCGACGAGTTCTTCGTCAGTGCCGTCCTGACGAAGGAGGTTGATGCCGCGCAGTCCGTCCGGAGTGAGTTCGAACCGCTTGCCGTACCAGTCGCGCAGGCCGAGCAGCCCGAGTCCGGCAGGCGACAGCCGCCTCGCGAGCCCGGGGCCGACGAATACGGCTCTGTGGGTCCCGATCAGGTCCTCCTGAGCCGGTGCAGGCAGGGCGCCCCAAAGCCTTCTGAGTGCCGCCGGGGAAGGCGGGAGCTCGGCCAGGTCACGCCGGCTCGATGCCCGCGCGTCGGCCCGCGGTCTATCTGAATCTCCCGGACGCTGCGACGCCTGCCCCTGCGCCCCTTCGTCAACCGGACGCTCAGGCCAGCGTGACGCGAAGCGCTCGGCCATAGCGGTGATCGTGAGACTCGGATTCACCCCGAGGTTGACCGGGATCGCCGACGCGTCGGCCACGAACATTCCGGGGTGCCCATGGACCTCGTGGTTGGCGTCGATCACGCCCTCTTCCGCAGAGTCGCTGATCACCGCGCCGCCCAGGATGTGCGCGGTGAAGGAGCGCCCGCCGATGCTCTCGACCATGAGGTTCAGCGGGGTCCCGCCCGAGCTGGCAGCAAACTCCCGGGCGGCGTCGTTTGCCATCGGGATGTAGCTCGCAGCTTCGTGTCCGGGGACGGCCTTCGACCGGAGTACCCGCCGCCACGGGCGAAAGGGCGAGCGCCCGTACTTGAACTCCAGCTCGCTGTCGACGTCCTGCATCACCGTCAGTGCGGTCAGCCTGCCCTCGAAGTTCCGGGCGGTCACCGTGCGCAGGAAGCGCAAAGGGTGGCGGATGATCGAGGCCACAGTCTTGGCGGCGCGCCGTCCCGGGCTTGCCCCGTCGACCAGGGGGCCGACCTGTGCACGAAGCAGCTTGCCGCCACCGACGTAACGGTTCTGGGTGACGTGGGTCCGACTGTCGGGATGAAAGTCGGTCGAGATCGCCGGCCCGCGGGTGAGGTCGGTCGCGGGATCGTCGTCGAGCACGATGCTGACCGCCTCGGAGTTGGTCCTGACCCGCCGTCCGAGACTCGGCGAAACACGCGGCAGAGTGCCGAGCTCGTCACGGCAGCGAAACAGCAGATCGAGCGTGCCCAGCACTCCGCCGGCGAGCACCACCCGGCCGGCCCGCAGGGGCTCGTGGATGACGTCGTCGCGCCAGGGGTGAGCCGACTTCAGCTCGTAGCCACCACCGGGCAGCGGCGCGATCGACTCGACCCGGTGCTCGGCGAAAATCCGGGCACCGTTCTTCTCGGCCAGATAAAGGTAATTCAGGTCGAGGGTGTTCTTCGAGCCGTACGGGCAGCCGCTGAGGCAGCCCCCGCAGAGCCGACAGCCCGTGCGCTCCGGTCCCTCTCCGCCGAAGAAGGGGTCGGGTTCGGTCTCCCCTTCCCGCCCGAAGTGGATGGCCAGCGGGACGGGGCCGAAGCTCTGCTCGCCACCGACCGCCCGGGCGGTCTGGCGGAGGTGCTCGTCCATCGGCCCCTCGAACGGGTTGGTGACGCGTCCGAGCATGCGGGCGGCCTCGGCGTAGTGGGGAGCCATCGCAGCCTGCCAGTCGGCTTCTCCGGACCCCCACCCCGGGTCCGCGAACACCGCGGCACCGGGCTCGAGCAGAACCGCGCCCCAGACGATCGAGCCGCCGCCGACTCCCGAGGCCCCGATGATGCCGACGTCCCGGAAGACCCGCTGCCAGAAGAAGCCGTGAAGGCCGAGGTCAGGCTCCCAGAGGTGTGCCCGGATGTCGTGCCGGGCCCGCTCGATGTCGGCCGGCTCGACCCGCCTGCCCTGCTCCAGGACAACCACGCTGTAGCCCTTCTCGGCCAGCCGCAGGGCGCTGACCGCGCCACCGAAACCACTGCCGACAATGGCGATGTCGAAGTCGAACCCGCTAGGCATGGCGGGATTCTCCCACTTGGACGGCACTGGCACTCGGTCATCCCGCGATCAGTCGAGCAGCAAGGCCACCACCAGGACGGCCGGATCGCCTCAGATGCCTGTCTCGATCACTGCGGCCAGCAGAAGGACCACGACTACCGCGTGGGCTGTCCAGGCGAGGGTTCGGACCCAGCTGATCGCAAGCAGGGACCGCAGCGAGGCGACGTCAAGCCCGTCGCGGCCGATCCGGCCGTGGGCCGGGGCCGCCGCGAGCGCGGTCAGGACCCAGATCGATACGGCGAGCACTGCCCCGGCAAGGGCGAGCCCGGACACACCGGACGGTGGGTTCACAGCCAGCAGGATCGAACTGGCCAGCTCGATCGCCATCGGTGGCAGGACCACCCACGTGGTGAGTGCTGAATGCCGTTCGTGGTACGCGGCGAACTGATCGCGGCCAACCAGCGGAAAGAGCGGGTAGTGGACCACCTGAACGAACCAGGTCAGGCCGAGCATGAAGAAGGTCGAGACGGCGTTCGCCAGCAGAACGGCTGTCATTTGCTGCGCAGGACGCGTTCCTTCATGTGCCAGCGGACCTCGCGCCGGCCGGATTCGATCGCGTCGATCACCGCCGCCACGAGTTCGTCAGGGTCCGCGGCTTCCGGCATCGCCGGAGGCTCCCCGGCCAGGGCGCGGTCCGAGAAACCCGTTTCCATGTGGCCGGGGCTGACTTCGATCACCGTGAGCTCTTTCCGCCGTTCCCGCCGGAGCGCGGCCAGATAGGCCGCCAGCGCCGATTTCGAGGCCGAGTAAGCAGCCATTCCGGCGGTCGGAAACTCGGCCACTACGCCGGTGATCGCAACCACGACGCCGCCCGGTCCGATCTCACCCAGCGCAGCCGAGATCAGTGAGATCGGCCCGCCGGCGTTGGTGCCCATCACCTCCGCCTCGGCCGCGGGCGGAACCTCCCCCGCCCGGCCGAAGGCCACGGCGCCGGTGGCGACCACCAGCCCGTCGAGGCCATCCAGCTCACCCACCGCCCAGGCGACCGCATCGGATGCGGAACCTTCCTGCGAATAATCAAAGTTGACCGCCGGAGCGCCTAGTTCGGCCGAGATCTCCGCGAGACGGCCGGCGTCGCGGCCGGCCAGGGCAACCCTGGCTCCACCCGCACTGAGGGCCCGGGCCAGGAGGCCACCGAGCTGCCCCGTTGCACCCACGACCAGGATTCTGCTGTCGGAAATCTCCATGCCGTGAGTCTGCCAGAGCGGCGACACCGTCCTGTCCCGCTGCGACCATCCTCGGGTGAGCACCGCGGCTTCCATCCTCCACGCCGACCTCGACGCCTTCTACGCCTCGGTCGAGCAGCGCGACGATCCGCAGTTGCGCGGCAGGCCGGTGATCGTCGGTTCCGGGGTAGTGCTGGCCTGCAGCTACGAAGCCAAGGCGCTCGGCGTCCGTACGGCGATGAACGGCTCCGAAGCCAGGCGCGTCTGCCCGGAGGCCGTCGTCGTTCCGGCCCGCATGTCCGCCTACTCGGAAGCAAGCAAGGCGGTCTATTCGATCTTCCACGAGACCTCGCCACTGGTCGAAGGCCTTTCGATCGACGAAGCCTTCCTCGACGCGGGCGGACTCGAGCACATCTCCGGAACGCCGGCCGAGATCGCCGCGAAGCTGCGGCGCGAGGTGCTGGAGAAGGCCGGCTTGCGCATTTCAGTCGGTGTGGCCCGGACGAAATTCCTCGCGAAGATCGCCAGTGGCGAGTCGAAGCCCGACGGCCTGCTGGTCGTCGAGCCCGGAGACGAAGCCGCCTTCCTGCACCCGCTGCCGATCGAGCGGGTCTGGGGTGTCGGCCGGGTCACCTCGGAGAAACTTCACTCGATGGGGATCGCCACGGTCGGCGATATCGCCCGCTGCACGGAAAGCCGGCTCGTTGCCGCGCTGGGCGAAAGCTCCGGCCGCCGCCTGCTTGACCTCGCCAACAACCGCGACCCACGGCTGGTAAAACCGCGTGAGCCGAGGCGCTCGATCGGCGCGCAGAGCGCCTTCCCCCGCTCCTCGAAGTCGAGGCAGGAGATCGACGCGCTCGCCGCCGGACTGGTCGACCGGACGGCACGCAGGCTGCGCGGCGCCGACAAGGTCTGCCACACGGTCTCGATCTCAATCCGGTTCGACGACATGAAACGAGCAAGCCGCTCCCACACCCTTCCGGCCGGCACCAACCGGACCGACGCCATCCTTGGAGCGGTCCGCTCCCTGCTTGCCGACGCGAGGCCGAAGATCGAGCAACGCGGGATCACCCTGCTCGGTGTCTCCCTGGAGAGGCTCGACTCCGACGACGCGGTTCAGCTCGGCTTTGCCTTCGAGGACGGCGACAGCTCCGCCCTGGACGCCGCGATCGACGAACTGCGCGACCGGTTCGGCTCCGAAGCGATCACGCGCGCCTCCCTGGTCGAAGGCGGAGCCGGTGTATCGGTGCCTGTCCTGCCCGACTGAGCCTCACCGGCCCTCGAGCCCGCGCGAGACGACGGCCGACCGCTTCAGGCGTCGGCGAAGTACGCGACCGTGCTTCCCTCCTCGATCTGGGGCACCGGTGGCGTCATCATGACGTTCTCCAGCACCCACTGCGCCGCGACTTTCGTCGACGCATCGGTCCCTTCCTTGTCCTGGCACACGGTCACTGCAGTACCACCACCATGGCCTCGAAAGGCCGTATAGCTGACAAAGCCCGGAACATCGCTGATCAGCTCCATGATTTCGTCAGTTCGCTGTTCGATGAGGTCGAAGACCTCCGAGGCGGTTTCACCGGAATAGCTGCGGATAACCACGTACATCTGATACCTCCTGGGCCGATTGACTGCTGGCTTCGAGCCTAACCGCCTGCGGTACGGGCTTGGGAAAACCCCGACACGCGATGTCGACACATGATGCGATCGCCCTGCCTCACCGCGGTCATCTTCGGACGGTGGCCGACGGTCGGCCGCCCCGCCAGGAGAGTGCATGGCCGAGCGGGATCACCGGCTACGGGTTGATCTGAAGCTCAACGATCGGGATTCCGGAACGCTCCATCTCGGCTTCGAAAATGCCGGTGATTTCTGCCTTGAAGTCGAGCTTTGCCGTGCCACCCGCCGCCACGTCCTGGCTTATGTCGTATCCGTGGACATGAACCTCTTCGGGGACGTCAGACTTCACGTTGAACCTGATCTGGTCGCCCTCTTTCACATCGATCTTCAACACACCGTCCTCGGGCTCACCATCACGAAATATGACGGTCGGGACCGGAGGTGGCTTCGGCTTTTCGACCTTGTCCTGACCGTTGACCCCGGTCGACCCGGTCGAGCTCGAAACCACGGGAGCCTGCGGGGATCCATCGTCGGAATCGTCCGGCTTGAGGATCAGAAATAGTGCGATCACGGCAACGATCAGGGCGGCACCGAGTGCCAGCTTCGAACGACCAGACTTCATCGGTAACGGACTCCTTGGTGAGGGACAGCAAGACTATTTCAAAATGAAAGCCCCGCGTTTACGGGGCTTTCAAGAAGGGTGAGCGACGGGACTTGAACCCGCGACCGCCTGGACCACAACCAGGAGCTCTACCAACTGAGCTACGCCCACCGCGAAGAGGAGAATCTATCGCTCGGCCGGGGGTCGCCGCCGAGCGGTCCCGGGTCTGGCGATCGGCCGGGCATCAACCCCGGCGGGTCAGGGTTCGATCGGTGCCGGGGCGCGGCTGGAGCGCAGGGCACCGGCCGAGGCGGCGACAACCAGCAGGATCGCGACGAACTCGAGCGGCACGATCCCCTGTCCCAGGAGGACCAGGCCGACTGCGGCGGCAACCGCGGGCTCGAGGCTCATCATCACGCCGAAGACGCTCGAGGGCAGCCGGCGCATCGCCTCGAGCTCGAGCGTGAAAGGCAGCGCCGAGCTGAGTGCTCCCACCGCCAGCCCGACCAGCAGCACCTCCGGACTCAGCAGGCCGGTGCCACCTTCGACAATCCCGAGCGGTGCGGTCAGCAGCGCCGACACGGCCATCGCGACCGCCAGGCCCTTGCCTCCGCTGAAGGCCTGGCCCATGCGCTTGCCGAGCAGGATGTAGGAGCCCCAGAAGAAGCCGGCCGCCAGGGCCAGGGCCACCCCGACCGGGTCGAGCGACTCTCCCCCGACGCCGCCGGTCAGCAGCAGAATTCCAACCGCCGCCAGCCCGGCCCAGATCCAGTCGCGCCGGCGGCGGGAGGTGATCAGGGCGACGGTGAGCGGACCGATGAACTCAAGGGTCACGGCAGTACCCAGAGGGATCCGGTCGATCGCCTCGTAGAAACAGAGGTTCATGCCGGCCAGGGCCACCCCGAAGACGAGCAGCAGCCGCGGGTTCTCGCGCACCGTCTCGATGCCGGGGCGCCAGATCGCCGCCAGCAGAACCGCCGAGACGATCGCCCTCATGAAGACGACGCCGGCCGCACCGATCTCGGGAAACAGGCCGGTGGCGACGGCTGCCCCGATCTGGATCGAGAAGATCGCGCCGAGCACCATGGCGACCGCGGCGACGCTCGGCTGCTGGGAGTCGTGAGGCACCGGGACAGTCAAGCACCCGGCCGGTCCGGCGGGAGACGCGCCCTGTCAATCTGCCCAGCGGGGATAATCGGCCCATGCCGAGAAAAGAAACTCCCTGTGTCGACGACTACGTCCACTTGCACACCATCAACTCCCGGTGGAAGGACAACGATGTGTACGGCCACATCAACAACGTTGAGTACTACTCCTTCTTCGACACCGTGATCAACGCCTGGCTGATCGAAGAAGGCGGCCTGGACATCCGGGACGGCGAAACGATCGGCGTCTGTGCCGAGTCCGGCTGCCGGTTTCTGGACTCGGTCGCATTCCCGGAGGCGATCCGGGCCGGTCTCAGGGTCGCCCGGATAGGCAACTCCAGCGTGCGTTACGAGATCGGCCTGTTCAGGCAAGGCGGCGAGCCCCTGGCCGAGGGCCACTTCGTCCACGTCTTCGTCGACCGGCAGGACCGCCGCCCCCGGCCGATCCCGCAAGGTGTGCGCTCTTCACTTGAGCGGCTGCTCAGGTAACCGGGGGGACTGAAGCGGTGGAAACGACAGCGGCCGTCCTGCGGGAGACGGGCATGCCGTCCCCGTTCGCCCGGAGCCGGCCGCTGCAGGCCATCCGGCTGGACCTCGACGACCCGGCCGAAGGCGAGCTGCTGGTCCGGGTCCGGGCCGCCGGGCTGTGCCACTCGGACCTCTCGGTGATCAACGGCAACCGCCCGCGGGTGATGCCGATGGCCCTCGGACACGAAGCGGCCGGCGAGGTCGTGCGGACCGGCAGCCCTGGTTCCCCATTCTCCGAAGGCGATCACGTGGTGCTCGCGTTCGTTCCAGCCTGTGGGGTCTGCCGGTTCTGCCGCGAGGGGCGCCCGGCACTCTGCGGACCAGGGGCGGCGGCCAACCACGCCGGCACCCTGCTCGGCGGCGGGATCCGGATCAGGGAGGCGGACGGCAGCCCGGTGAACCATCACCTCGGCGTCTCCGCGTTCTCGGAGCTGATCGTCGTCTCGGAGAGATCCGCCGTCAAGGTCCCGGACGACCTGCCTTTCGAGGTCGCGGCGCTGTTCGGCTGCGCCGTCCTGACCGGTGCGGGTGCCGTTCTCAACACCGCTGCGGACGCCCTTCCGGCCGGCTCGATTGCGGTATTCGGCCTCGGTGGCGTCGGCCTGGCCGCCCTGCTGGCGGCCGCCTCACAGGGTCCGGCGACCCTGATCGCAATCGACCCGGTCCCCGAGAAGCGGGTGCTTGCGCTGGACCTGGGCGCGACCGATGCGATCGACCCCGGCCTGCCCGACCTGCTTTCCCAGATCCAGGCAGCCGTCACGAGAGGTGGGGCCGGCAGCGATCAGGACCAGACCGGTGGGGTCGACCTCGCGATCGAAACGGTCGGCAGCGAACGGGTGCTCGCCCAGGCGTTCAGCGCTACCGGCCGTGGCGGAACGACCGTGACCGCAGGCCTGCCCCACCCGGACCGCAAGCTCGAAATACCGGCCCAGACCCTCACCACGGAGGAGCGCACCCTGAAGGGTTCCTACCTCGGCTCCTGCATCCCCGCCCGCGACATCCCGCGCTTCATCGCCATGTACCGGGAAGGAAGCCTGCCGGTTGATCGCCTGCTCAGCCACACCCTGCGCCCCGACCAGCTCAACGAAGGCTTCGACCGGCTCGACAGGGGCGAAGCGGTCCGCCAGGTCGTCCTCTTCGAGTGAGCCGGCCCCCGCCATCACGCCGGGGGTGGCCGCGGGAGCAGAAACGGTTTCTCAGCAACGACATCTGTCTAGACTCCATGCATGGAACAAGAAACCCCGAGACAACCAAAACGCCGATCTACGCTTCCAACTGACCTCGCAACAGCCAAGTCAAAGGCGCGAATCCTCTTCATCGTCGCGGCCTTCCTCTCACTGATCGCGTCGGTTGCTCTTTTCTTCAGCGGCGACGAAAATGTGGGCATCTTCGTCGGCCTGTGGGTTCCGTCGATTCTGGCCTTGGGCGCCCTGCTGGCTCCCGACTGGAGGGAGTGATGCAGTACGCCGGCATCTTCGTGTTCGGCGTACTCATCACAATGATCGTCTTCGCCGCTTGCGGACTGATCGTTTACGGGATATTCACGGAGCGGCGGGAGCGTGAAGAGCTCGAAGCCGAGCAGGCAGCGGACCTTCGTGCCCGCGGCGAGTCCCTGGCCACCTGATCCCCGGCGGCTTCGCCGAGTACCCCCGGCAGGATTCGAACCTGCGACATCCGGCTTAGAAGGCCGGCGCTCTATCCAACTGAGCTACGGGGGCGAGAAGACGAAGATATCCGGTCTCAGCCGGAATTTTCGGCGGGAGACGGTGCACCCGTTGCCTCGGGATCCAGCTTCCGGCAACCCGCTGGATCAAGCTTGCCATCGATCGCGTAGACGTAGGTGGGCTGAGGAGTGATGTCGGGCTCGGCGACCACCTCGGTCACCGCCGGGTCGTCCTTGATCCAGGCCGTGACCGGGTAGCGGTAGGGGGAATCGGGAGAGTCCTGGGTGAATTCGCTGGTGATGATGAAGTCGTAGTCGCCTTCGTTGACCTTCTCGATGAACTGCTCGCAACTGCCGATCAGCCGGTAGCTGCCGACCGGGCCTTCCTTGCCGATGTACTGGACGTAGTTCGAGCGGTCGACTCCGTAGAAGCCGTACTGGCCGAAGAACATCTGGCCCGACCCGGCGATCGCGATGCGCTTGTCCTTGAGGTCGCGGGTGAAGTCGAAGGAAGCCTGCGGACCCCCTTCCTGGAGGAAAAGGGTCGAGCGCGTGTAGTGCTTGTTCGCGTAGCCGACCTCCTCTCCCCTTCCCCAGACGGCCGCTACCAGCGCGATCACGGCGATCGAGGCGACGATCACGATGTTCGACGCCTTGCCGTGCTCCTTCAGCCAGGACAGGCCCACCGGAGCCCACACGATCGCAATGACAAGGAAGAGGGCGCCGGGCAGGTAGCTCGGGTACCACTTGGGCGAAGTCAGAACGGTGATCGCAAAGAGGGCCGTCAGGAAGAAAAGCACGATGCGGGCGCGGTTCTCGGGCGCCCTCAGCGGCCTTGCTATCGGTAGCAGAACCATGGCCAGCAGCAGACCGGGAAGCAGATAGCGGGTGTTGGTGAAGAAGCCGCTCGGTTCGCCTTCCTGTCCGGCTGCGGTCAACGGGGTGACGACGTAGACCACCGCGGTGACGATCGCCGCGGCGGCGATCACACGGACAACCTTGTTGCGGGCCTTGACCACGAGATAGACGGCGGTGACCGCGAGCATGATCAGGATCAGCGGGAACAGGATCCCGAAGGCATCGTCGAGGCGTGGGAAAAACCAGTACCGGTAAACGTCGATATCGGTCAGGTAATGGGCGACCGAGAAGCGCGGCCGTGGATCCAGCGGCATCTGGTCCGGTTGGGGAAGCTTCAGCGGCCCCCAGCCGATCGCCGGCACGGGGTTGCCGCCGGTGTAGATCATCGCCCTGATGTACCAGTAACCGCCGACCAGCAGCATCGGAATGCCCAGCCAGATCGTCGTAACCCACCAGCGGGCCCGGCCGCTGACAAGGATCATGCCGAGAAAGATGATGCCGACCGGGGCCAGCATCGAAACCTTGACCGAAATAGCGATACCTGCGGCGATACCGGCTATCACCAGTGGTCCCCTGTCGAGCAAAGGTGCGTCCGGATCCGGCTTGTCTTCCACCGCCCCGGACTTCGGTGCGCGGCGCTGATGCCCATTGATCAGGAAGGCAGCGAAGGCGATCAGGAATGCGAAGGCCATGATGTCGTTGCGGCCCTCGCCGGGCTGGGTCTCGATCATGACCCCGCCGCTGAGCAGGATCGCGCCACCCACGAGTGTCGCCGGACCGACACCGTACGGCCGACCGACACACCAGCAGCCGAGCATGGCGATCCCGAGGCAGGTCATGTTGAAAAGCGGCGAAAGCCAGTCGCTGTCCATCAGCCCGATCAGCGCACCATGCATCAGCTCCGAGCTCTGCGGGTAGTACCAGACCGCCAGCCGGAGAGCGTCGGTGAAGTGGAGCGGGATTATCGAACCGTCCTGGATGAAACGGGCAGAAGCCGGCATGTGGTACCAGGTCGTATCGCCGCCGAACATGCCCTGGTCGAGGCTGAGTTGAGTCGGGAAGCTCCACTCCGCGACCGTCCAGGAGGCAACGGCGACAGCGATCAGCAGCGCCCACACGGGGATGGCGGGAGCGGCGATCTGCTCGACGTCTCGCGGGGCGAACCTGTACCCGAGTGCCGCCGCGACCAGGGGTACGACTATGCACCCGACAGTGATCCAGAGGAATTCGAGCAGGCCAAGTGAGCCCACCAGCTGGAGGGCGATGATCAGCAGGGCGAAGCCGAGGGTCAGTTCGGCCAGTCGCGCCAGAGCACCGGAGAATTCCGGGACAATCCAGCGCCTCAGCCAGTAGGCACCCAGCCAGACCGACAGGATCACCGCGAAGACCGCGACGATCCCGGCAATGTAGGAGGCTAGGCTCGGGGTCACTCCCGACCTTTCATCTGGGCAGACACCGGCGGGATCCTATTTGAGAAGGGCGGGACGCAGGTCAGTGCCGGGAATCAGACGGCCAACGATCAGTCCACGGCGGCGCCCACCTGGCATGCGACTCCGGTCCCGGCAAGTCCGCAGTAGCCGTTCGGAACCTTGTGCAGGTACTGCTGGTGGTGCTCCTCCGCGAAGTAGAACGGGCCGGCCGGGGCGACTTCGCTTGTGATTTCTCCGAGCCCGCGCTCGGTAAGCGCAGCCTGATAACTCGCCAGCACCCGCTCGGTGGTCTGCTTCTGATCTTCGTCCGTGTAGTAGATGCCGGAGCGGTACTGACTCCCGACATCGTTGCCCTGGCGCATCCCCTGGGTCGGGTCGTGCTCCGTGAAGAAAACCTGAAGCAGCCGCTCGTAAGCGATCGCCTGCGGGTCGAAGGCGACCAGCACGGCTTCGGCGTGACCGGTCTGGCCGGAGCAGACCTCTTCGTAAGTCGAGTAGGGAGTGATCCCGTTCTGGTAGCCGACCGCGGTCGTATAGACCCCGTCGAGTCCCCAGAAAAGACGCTCGGCCCCCCAGAAGCAGCCCAGGGCGAAGTAGGCGGTCTGGATTCCCTCCGGGTACGGAGGCTGAAGCGGGCTGTCCAGCACCGCATGGCGATCGGGCACGGTGAATGGCGAGCTGTCCCGCCCGGGCAGCGCGCTGTCGGGTTCCGGTATCGAGGTGTTCTTTCTTCCGAAGAGCATGTGCCGATGCTACTCGGGTGCCGGCATCTGCCCGGCCATCTGGGAGTAACCCGCGGCGCTCGGGTGGATGCCGGTGTCTCCGTCAATCACCCAGGGCGGACCGAGTGCCGGTCCCCCGCAGAAGGAGAGCGGGTGGAGGGCCAGCAGCTCGTCCTGGCTGGCGTCGGACTGGACGCTCGGGCCGTCCACCTTGAAATCGAGCCAGCTGCAGCTGAAGTCGGCCGGGTAGACCGGGGTCATGTCGATTCCGACATCGAACCTCGGCGGGGAGACCACCGCGATCCGGCTGGTCGAGACCTGCCCGGCCTCGTCGCTGATGATCTCATTGAGCAGGTCTCCCATGACCCCGAGCTGAACGGCGCTGTAGGCAAGAGCGGACGCGGGGATCGAGAGGTGGTACTGCATGACGATGACCTTCGAAGTCGTATTCGTGACCAGCGAGGTGTAGATCTGGTTGAGGCGGTCGTCGAGGTCGACTGTTTCGAAGGCATCGAGAACGCATTGAGTGAAATCCCCGAACAGGTCGGACTCGAGCGCACAGCCCATGGTGTCAAGACCGAAGAGCACGTTCGACAGGAGAGGATTGGCTCCGAGAGTCAGCAGGATGTAGTCGGGGTTCTGCCCCTGGATCGAAAGCAGGGTGTTGTGGAACTGACCGCCGGCCTGCCAGTCGGAAGGCGCTGAACCGGTTACCGCATAGTTGCGGTAGTCGGTGATGCCGTACTCGTTGGCCCACTGGGCGGGCCAGGAGATGTTCCTGGAGAGCCCGTAGTCGGCAAGGTAGTTGGGCTGGTTGCCGATGCTTGCGTTCCGGTTGCTCGAGTTCGAAGAGCAGGCATCGTTGAAGACGGTGGCCCCCGGGCGGCAGTCGATCAACTCGAAGATCGTCATCGGCCGTCCGGTCTTGCCGAAGTAGCCGAAACCGGCGGTCACCGAGTCACCCAGCGCCCGGACCGAGATCCCCTGGGCCGGGCTCCGGCCGGCACGGACCTCGACCGTCCTGAAAACCGGGACCTGGCCCGAGCCGGTGCCGCGGAGACGAAAGCTGTCGGAGCCAAGCTGGGAGTCCGCGAGGGCGAGCTCGAACGCCGGGCCGTCGACCGTCGCGGTGCCGCGGTCAGGAGGCCGGTCGATGCTCCAGCGAAGCATCGCCCCGCAGCGGGGCAGTTGGCCGCGCGTCCCGCCGTCCCGAGTTGGCAAGAGCAGCATTCCGGTACTGCAGGTGCCTGGTGCTGCCCGCCGCAGGCCTGACTGGCTGTGGGCTCCCCGGTAGAGCGGCTGATTGGCTTCGGGCGGCTGGATTCCGTCGGATGAATCCGGAAACAGGCGGGCCGAGATGGTGACGCCCACCGAAAGGACCCGGCCGGGATTCCTGAGTCTGCTGCTCAGATCAGGGCCTGGCAGCACCGCGTGAACGAAGCCGAACCGCCCCCGGCGGTCGCCTGGCCTCAACGCGCCGCTGTGAGGCCGTTCGGTCCAGGTTCGCACGGCGGGCTTGCCGTTGGCGAACCTGATCCGGATACGAACCTCGACCTTGCGACCCGAAAGCTCGAGCGGGTAGCCGACCGGAACCAGCAGGGCGGCCCGCCCCTTGAACTCCACCCCGAGACTCACCCGACCCGGCGAGATCGCATTGAGCGGCTCAGCCGGCGTGGTGGCGGCCGCCACGTCGGCGCCGGACGCAACCGCGGCCACCGTCCCCTCCGCCGGCCGGGCGCCAGAAACTGCGGCGGGAAGAAGGACCGCTGCCAGCAGCATCGCCGTCAGAATCGGACCAAGCCTCGGAGTGCCCACCACCCGGGCGAGGATAGCCGCGATCGAGGCTCGGCACAAGTAGTGCATGTCCTGAGAACACGCCCTTCGGCGAGAGTCGCGGTCCGGGTCCCGGCCGGTCTAGACTTCAACCGATGGGCGGCCTGCGAACGATCGATCAAACCGACTTGGGAATCACCTGGGTGATGGACGAGCCGATGGCCCGCGCTTCACACGCGCTGGTCGAGGAGGGCCGAGTCTGGATTATCGATCCGGTCGATGAGCACGATGCCATGACCAGGGTCGCCGAACTCGGCGAGCCCGCCGCGGTGCTCCAGCTGCTCGACCGCCACAACCGCGACTGCACAGCTGTCGCCGACCGCTTGGGAGTGCCGCTCGTGGTGCTGCCGGACGAGGTCAAATCGACTCCGTTCAAGACGATCAGCGTGGTCAACAACCGGCTCTGGAAAGAAAAGGCGCTGTGGTGGCAGGAGAAGCGTTGCCTGGTGGTTGCCGAGGCCCTCGGCTCCAACCGGATGTACAAGCCGGGCCCGGCCGGCGCAGGAATCCACATCGGCAGGCGGCTGACACCTCCGAAGCGTCAGCTCGGCACCTACCTGCCGGAGCACCTGCTCTTCGGCCACGGCGAGCCGATTCACGGGCCGGAGGCCACGGAAGCCCTCCAGCAGGCGATCGACCGCTCCGTCCGGGACATCCCCGGCGCGGTGATCGGCCTTCCCAAAGCGTTTACCTCTAAGTAGCCGGATGGGTGCGAAACGCGAAGATCTCGAATTCACCAGCGGTGGAGATACGTGTGCGGCCTGGCTGTACCGGCCGGATGCCGATGGTCCGGTACCGGTTGTAGTCATGGCCCACGGGTTCACCGCCACTCGTGAGGAGTCGCTGAGCCGGTTCGCCGAGCGCTTCGCCGAAGCGGGGATCGCAGCCCTGACCCTTGACTACCGCGGCTTCGGTGACAGCGGAGGCGGCGAACGACAGGTGCTGAGTATCGGCCGGCAACTCGAAGACGTAGCCGCGGCGATCGCTTTTGCCCGTGACCTCGACGGAATCGATCCGAACCACGTCGCCCTCTGGGGCTCCTCGTTCGGTGGCGGCCTGACCCTGGAGACTGCGGCGGCCGACTCCTCGCTCTCCTGCGCGATCGCCCAGGTTCCATTCGCGGACGGGCCCTCCATGCTGGGTGCGGTGCCTCCCGCCAACGCCGCCCGGCTTACAGCGAAGGCCCTTTCCGACATCCGGGCGCGCCGGAGCGGTGGCGAGCGGGTGATGATCCCGGCAGCCGGCCCGCCCGGCACCCTCGCGGCGATGACCAGCGAAGACGCGCTACCGGGCTTTGAGGCGATCAAGCCGGAGGGCTCACGACACGAGAACCGCGTAGCCGCCGCGATCGCGGTCGAAGCCCTGGTCTGGAGACCGGGGGCAAAGGCGTCGAAGATCGCGTGTCCGCTGCTGGTCGTCGTCGCCTCGAACGACCTCGACACCCCGCCCGGCCCGGCCGCGAAGGCGGCGGCCCGGGCACCGAAAGGCGAACTGAGACGGTACGAATGCGGCCACTTCGACGTCTACCTCGACCCCTGGTTCGGCCGCGTCGCCGACGATCAGGCCGAGTTCCTGAAGCGCCACCTGCTCGAAGCCTGAACGGCGTGCGGAGCGCCCGGCCCGACCACCAGGGCTGATCAGCCGAGCGAACCGTCGGTTCGCAACTCGAGTTCGTAGTACAGGGATCTCGTATTCGATCGGGGTGCCCGGATTCGAACCGGGGGTCTCTCGCCCCCAAAGCGAGCGCGATACCAGGCTTCGCTACACCCCGCGAGCGGCGAGTCTATCCCCAATCCGCACCCCGGGATCCCCTGCCAGGAAGAGGACGGCCGGTTAGAGGTCGTGGGCTTCGCGCCAGGCGGTGAAGGCCTCGCGTGTTGTGTACTTCGGGGTGTAGCCGAACTCTTCTTTGAGGCGGGTGTTGTCCAGCACGGGGCGGAACTCGAGGAAGTCGGTCTGGGCGGCTCCGTGAGGCGTCAGGCCGAACCGGTGGGCGGCGGCCAGCCCGGCCTTCAACGCTCCGACCGGCACCGGGAGGACTCCTTTGCCGAGCTCTGCGGCGATCTCGTCGATAGTCATTGAGCCGTCTCCGGCCACGTTGTAGATGCCCGTCTTCTCCCCCAGCACCGCCTGCAGGATCACGCCGACCACGTCCTGGTCCCAGATGAAAACGAAAGGCGAGTCCGAGCCCCGGATCTTCAGCAGCCTCTTCTTCCGGAACAGATCGGTGATCTGGTTGTCGACCGTCTCGCCGAGGATCGTGCCTATCCTCAACACGACCTGCTCGAGCTGAGGGGCGCTCTCGCGGTACCCGGCCAGCATCTCCTCGACCAGGCGCTTGTGAAGGCTGTACGGAAAGGTGTCGGTGCCGCGGACCGGGTCGTCCTCGGTGAGCCAGGCCGGGCTGTCGGCGTGGTAGCCGTATGCCGCGCCGCTGGAGGAAACGACGACGCGCTTTACCCCGTGGCGGACGCAGGCTTCGAACACGTTGCGTGAGCCATCGACGTCGACCGCGTACTCCTGCTCGACCGTGGTCGACTTGCCGGGGTTGACGATCGACGCAAGGTGTACGACGGTGTCGATCCCGTTGTCGAGTATCTGGTCGGAGATCACCTGCGCATCAGTCACGTCCGCAGTGGCGTAGATCACCCCCTCGATCCGTTGCTCCGGCCCGGGTTCCCTGAGGTCGGCGCTGACCACCAGGTCGACTTCGTCCCACGCACCGACCAGGCCGCGCACGAGCGAATGGCCCAGAAACCCGCTTCCGCCCGTGACGTAGACCCTCTTCATCCAGTCCCCAGCCTATTCGCGATGTCCCGGGATTCACCGGCCGGCACCGGCAGTGAGCCGCTCATCCGCCCGGCGCCACTTCCGGCGGCCTGCCGGTTGATCGCCTGGCCCACCAGCTGGCCAGCGCCAGTCCCGCGACGATGTCCCAGATCCCCCACCAGCCGGCCACCAGAGCCATGCCGCCCAGCCCGTCGAAGAAGCTGAATACGATCGCCAGGCCGAGGCCCGCATTTCTGACCCCGACCTCGAAGGTGACCGCCCTGCGGTTGTACTCACTCAGCCGGAAAGAGGAGGCGATCCCGTAGCCGAGGCCGAGGGCGAGCGCGTCCTGGAGAAAGACGGCGAGGGCGATTATCCAGATGTAGTCGATGAACACGCCAATGTTTCCGGCGAAGGCGATCAGGATGAAGGTGACGAGCGCGATCAGGCTGAATCGCTTAACGGCGGGCTGCACCCGGGCAGCGAATTCGGGGTAGCGATGAGAGATTGCGATGCCCGCTGTGAACGGGATGGCGATCACAATCGCGATGTCGAGCAGCATCTCGATCGCGCTGAGGTCGATATCGCGAAGGATGCTCGATGCCTCGGGGTGCAGCCCGCCCCAGAAAGCGATGTTCAGCGGCATCAGGAAGATCGCCAGCAGATTCGAGACCACGGTCATCGAAACCGAGAGCGCCACGTTGCCGCCCGACCGGTAGGTCAGCACGTTGGAAATGTTGCCCGGCGGGCAACAGGCGACCAGGATCATCCCCATCGCGATCGACGGGCCGACCCCGAGGATCAGGGTGAGGACGAAAGTCGTCGCCGGCAGGGCGATGAACTGGGCGGCGATGCCGACGGACATCGCCTTCGGATTCTTCGTGACCGCGCGGAAATCGGCCGGCTTGGTGTCCAGCGCGATCCCGAACATGATGATCGCCAGAACGAAAGCCAGGATCAGCAGGGAAGACTCGCTGAACTCGATGTTTACGTCATCGATGTTCGCGAGCGGCAGGCTCACTCGACCGTTCGGAACAGTCGCAGGTGCTTCCGGATTTCCTCCCGGTATGCGTCCTTGTTGACGTAGTAAGGCAACCGGTCGAGCTGACGGTAGTTATAGCCCGCGAAGAGGTCGGGCTTCGGTCCCAGAATCCGGTTCCACATCTGCTCCGCCCGGGCCGGCTCACCCTCCTGCGCGGCGATGAACTCGGCGACGAGGTCAGCCTGGTTGTAGCGGCCCTGCCAGCCGAGCCCGGTCGCCTCGACCATGCCGAGCACGAACAGGTTGCGGTGCCGGGGAGTGAAGATGTTCAGATACAGGTCCGGATGGTTTCCCTTCCAGTTGAGGTGCTGCGGGTCGATGAACGGGTAGTTGAGCCTGTAGCCGGTCGCCAGCATGACCGTGTCGTACTCGCCGCTCGTCCCGTCCCTGAATAGGACCTCGTCTCCGTCGAACCGCTCGACGTCCTTGCGCACCGTGATGTCACCGTGGCCGGCGTGGTAGAGCACCAGAGTGTTCATTACCGGGTGCGTCTCGTAGATCCGCCCGTTTGGTTCCGGGAAGCCGAGCCTGGCCGGGTTGCCGGTGAAGAGCCGGATCAGCCTGCCGTCGATCCTCGTCTTCAAGGCGGCCGGCAATGCGCGGCCTTCGTTCAGCGTGTCGGACGGCTTGCCGAGGATGTACTTGGGAAAGAACCAGTAGCCGCTGCGCAGGCTCATGTCTACCTTGCTTGCGAAGTGGACCGCATCGACGGCGATGTCGCAACCCGAGTTGCCGGCCCCGATGACCAGCACCCGCTTGTCGCGGAAGATATCGGGCCGCTTGTACAGGCTGGTGTGCATCACCTCGCCGTTGAACTCGCCTTCGAACTCGGGGATGCTCGGCTCGGAGAGAATCCCGTTGGCGATGATCAGACCGCGGTAGGTATCGATCGAACGCGCACCGGCCGGATCCTCGACCGTGATTTCCCAGGTTTCATCGGTGTCGCCGGATGGCTCGGCCCGGACCACGGTCGTGCCGAAGCGGAAATGCGGGCGCAGGTCGAAGGTGTCGGCGTAGTCGTTGAAGTAGTCGCGCATCTGCCAGTGACTGGGGTAGTCGGGCACTTCGTCCCGCATCGGGAACTCGTCGTAGGCAGTCGTGGTCTTCGAGGAGATCAGGTGAGCCGACTCGTACATCGTGCTGGTCGGGCTGTCTATGTCCCACAATCCACCGACCTCGGTGTGTCGCTCGAAACCGACGAACGGGATACCACGACGGGCGAGGTTGCGTGCCGCGGCCAGTCCGGCGGGACCGGCGCCGATCAGCGCGTAGGGCAACCCGGGTGCGGCGCCGTTTCGCCCCCCGGCGTCCGGCGGAACGTTCTCTCCTCCAGCCATGGGCGATGATGCTAGCGCTCCCGGGCCGATAGCCGGGCTGGCCGGTTGAGGCGGTACCTTTGGGGCATGGCCGACATCCAGCCTCTTCCTGCACTCCACTACAACCTCGGTTCTGTGGGCTCGCTCTCCGCCGTGGTCGCCCCGCCCTACGACGTGATCGACGAGAGCGAACGCGCCCGGCTGCTGGCCCGCTCCCCTTTCAACGTGGTCGAGATCGACCTGCCGGTTGCCCAGGGTGAGGGATCCGATCCGTACGCCCATGCCGCTGAAACCCTTGAGGAGTGGACGCTGTCGGGTGTGCTCAAACAGGATCGCAAGCCGACGATCTGGGCGCTCTCCCAGCAGTACGAAGGACCGGACGGAGCGACCCGGACACGCAACGGGATCCTGGTCCGTGTGGGCGTCGACGACTACGGGCCCGGCCGGATCAGGCCGCACGAGCGCACCCAGCCCGGGCCCAAACAGGACCGGCTCGATCTGACCCGGGCAACCCGCCACAACCTCTCCCCTATTTTTTCACTTACTACCCGTGACGCCTGGCCGCATGTGGCACAGGCGACCCGGGCCGAACCGTGGGCCGAGGTCACCGATGACGACGGCACGGTCCACCGGATCTGGCCGATCGAAGACCCGGCGATTCACGAGGCGGTGAGCGAGGAGCTGAGAGAGGCCGAGCTGCTGATCGCCGACGGCCACCACCGCTACGAAACGGCCCGCGCGTACCGTGACGAAGTGCCGGGCGAGGGCCCTCAGAACTACACGCTGATGGCGCTGACCGGCCTGGACGACCCGGGACTGACCGTCTTCCCCACCCACCGTCTGCTTTCCGGCCTTGCCGGAGACGCCGACCTCCGCGACCACCTCGAGCGGGGAATCAACGAAGCCTTCGAGGTCGAAGAAACGGACTTCGACGGGCTCGACCCGGAAGGCCGCGAAGGCATCGGCTGTTTCGGCTACGTCGACGGCACCACCGGCCGGCATTTCAGGCTTGCGCTGCGGGATCCGGACGGGCTGGACCGACTGATGGAAGGCCGCTCGCTGGCTTACCGCCGGCTCGACGCCGCAATCCTCGAGAAGGTCGTCTTCCAGGAGGTTCTGGGGATGAGCGAGGCCGACGTCGAAGCCAAGCGCGGCCTCGGGTACTCGAAGAGCATCCGCTCCTCCCTCAAGATACTCGACGGTGGCCAGTACCAGGCGGCCTTCATCCTCAGGGCCACGCCGGTCGAACGGGTCCGCGAGGTGGCTGCGGCCGGTGAGACGATGCCCCCGAAATCAACCTACTTCTTCCCCAAGCTGCTTTCGGGGATGGTCTTCAACCCCCTCAGTTAGGAGAACAGTGCTCAAGATCTACACGAAGAAAGGCGACGACGGCACGACCGGCCTCTGGTACGGCGGCCGGGTCGAAAAGTCAGGCCTGAGGACCGATGCCTACGGCACTCTCGACGAAGCCTCATCTGCGCTCGGTATCGCCCGCGCTGCCTGCGGTAGCGATCAGGCTGAGCTGGCGGCCGACATCCTCGCCCTCCAGAACGAGCTGTTCGTCGCGGGGGCCGAACTGGCGACGGCACCAGAAGCCGCCGGGAGGCTCGAGGACGGCATCAGCCGGATCACCGCAGAGATGACCGACGCGCTCGACGGTGAGATCGACAAGTACATGTCGCAGGTGGACCTGCCGCCGAAGTTTGTGATCCCCGGCGGCACGGCACTCTCGGCGAACCTCGACCTGGCCCGGACGATCATCCGGCGAGCCGAGCGCGCCGTGGTCCGGATCGGCCTGGCGGACGAACTCGCCTCGGACGAGATCCTCCGCTTCCTCAACCGGGCCTCCGACCTCTGTTTCGCGATGGCCCGTTACGCCGATATCGACGCGCCAGAGCTGTTCGAAGGCAGGCGCAAGCAGTGAACAAGACAGCCACGGTCACCACCGGACCGGATCTGCCGTCCAGGGTCGAGCTGAACACCGGTATCACCGTGACCTTCGACCAGCATTTCGAGGACCGCGAAAGCGATCTTGAGGGCCCGAGCTCAACCGAGGGAGTCAGCGCCGCGCTGGCCTCGTGTACCGCGATAACCCTGAATGTCTACGCCTCGCGCAGGGGCTGGGACCTGACCGGCCTCGAGGTCTCGGTCAGGACCACCTACGAGGGTCCCAACCCCACTCTCTTCAAGGTCACGGTCGGCTATCCGGACCATCTCGACGCGGGGCAGGTCGAACGACTCGAGCGGATCGCCACCCGCTGCCCGGTCCACCGACTGCTCGCCGAAGCGACTGCGATTGAAGACCTGACCGCGTGAACCTCGGGCTCGAGAACCGGGTCTGCGCGGTCACCGGCGCCAGCGGTGGGATCGGTTTCGAAGTCTCACGGCAGCTCTGCGCCGAGGGCGCGAAGGTCCTGATGATCTCGCGCAACCCGGAGCAGCTTGCGGCGATGTCGGAGGTGGTCCGCGCTGAGGGGGGTACCGCCGGGGTGCTGGTCATGGACATCTGCGAGGACCATGCCGGCGAGCATGTGCTTGCCGCCGCCAGGCAGGAGTTCGGCGGGCTCGACGTACTTGTGAACAACGCCGGATCTGCCCGCAGACAGGCCCTGGAAGATACGCCGGAGCAGGACTTCCGCGATCAGTTCGAGCTCAGTGTGATGGCCCCGCTCAACCTGATGCGGGCGGCCCTGCCGGCGATGCTGGAGCGCGGCTGGGGAAGGGTCGTCAACGTATCCTCGAGCGCCGGCAAGCGGCCCTCGGAGATGATGCCCGACTACTCCGTCGGCAAAGCGGCGATGCTCTCGCTTTCCCGTCTGTTCGCCGAGCGCTACGCGGCTGAGGGCGTGCTGATCAACGCTGTCTGCCCCGGCCCGACCCGATCCGAACTCTGGATGGAGCCCGGCGGGCTGCTCGACCAGGCACGCCAGGCCTCAGGGGGGCAAAGTCGCGAAGAAGCCCGAGCGAGCATCGGCTCGAAGCGGCCGATAGGGCGCATGGCCACGCCCGAAGAGATCGCCTCGGTGATCACCTTCCTGTGCTCGGACCGCGCCTCCTTCGTCTCCGGTTCCGCCTGGGGAGTCGACGGCGGCACCGTGCCGGTCATCATCTGAGTCTCGAGGGAATCAGTCCAGTCTGATCAGCGAGTGGCAGTCGTGCGGAGCGATCTTCCGCCGGCCGCCAAGCAGCTCGAGCTCGATCAGGAAGGCGCAGCCGACGACTTCTCCTCCGAGTCGCTCCACCGCCTCTATCGTCGCCCCGGCGGTGCCGCCGGTCGCGATCAGGTCGTCGTGGATCAGGACCCGGGCCCCGTGGGAGAGCGCGTCGGCATGCACTTCCAACTCGTCCGGTCCGTATTCGAGTTCGTACTCGACCGAGATCGTCTCGGCCGGAAGTTTTCCCGGCTTTCGTGCCGGCACGAACCCGGCCCCGATCGCCTGGGCGAGTGCCCCGCCGAAGATGAACCCGCGCGCCTCCGCCGCGACCACGATGTCGACCCCGAGCGGCCGGGCGTAGGCCGCCAGTTCTGCGGTCACCTGTTGCGCCGCCGCAGGGTTCAGCAAAAGCGGCGTGATGTCCCTGAAGATGATCCCCGGCTCGGGGAAGTCGGGCACGTCTCTGATCAAACCGGCGAGGTCCACCGGCCCAGAATAGCCCTGCCACCGGCCGTGCGGCATGATCTGTCAGGTGGATTACGGCGCTCTCGAACTATCAGGTCTGCTCCTGACTCACGAGGAAGCGATCGACCTGAAGGCCCACGGAAACCGGGAAGCCGCCGTCCTGCTGCCGATAACGGACTGGTCACACGAACCCAGGCTGATCTTGACGGAGCGCCGGGCCGACCTCAACAAGCACGCCGGCGAGATCTCATTCCCCGGCGGAATGAGCGAATCCGGCGACGAAGACCTCGCGGCCACGGCCCTGCGCGAATCCCACGAAGAGATCAACCTCCGGCCCGAGCGGGTCGAGATCGTCGGCGCGCTGGCACCTGTCGGGACCTTCGTCACCTCGTACCGGATCCAGCCGTTTGTAGGGATTGTCTCCGGGGATGAACCGCTGATAGCCAACCCCCAGGAGGTTGCGTCGATCCTTCATTTTGGAATAGAAGAACTGGTCGACTCCTACGCTATGCGCCGCCTGGTCCGCCGGGGGGTGCCGATCCGCACCCCCACCTTCGACATGGGCCGGCACATGATCTGGGGGGCGACCGCCCGGATCCTGGCCGACTTCCTGACCCGGATCCGCGCCTTCACTTGACCTCTCCTCCTCCCCGAGCTCCGTCCTCCCTCCACAAGCCCGCCGGTAGTGGCGCGGATCGGCACGCTCAGTCGGTAGTGGCGCGGATCGGCACGCTCAGTCGGTAGTGGCGCGGATCGGCACGCTCAGTCGGTAGTGGCGCGGATCGGCACGCTCAGTCCGTGCTGATCCGCGCCACTTGATGAAGCGCTGAGCCCCCGGCCCGATGCGGGCTCTGCGCCCATCTGCCGATCCGGTCCCTAAGCTTCGGGTATGGCCGAGCCGCCGCTCCTGACCAGCATCGACGGGGTCATCACTCCCTCGGCTGAGGCCCTGCTTCCTTTGCCGGACGACGGGTTCTTCCGCGGCGACGGGGTCTTCGAGGTCCTGCGCAGCTACTCCGGCCACCTGTTCGCGCTCGGTGAACACCTCGACCGCCTGGAGGCATCGGCGGCGGCGCTGGACCTCCGAGTCGAGCGGGATTCCGTCGAAGCCGAAGCCGCCGCGCTCATGGACCGCCTCATGGAGAACGGGAAGAGCGGCAGCAGCGAGGTGGCCCCCGGAGGCGGACCGGACTGCCTGCTGCGGATTATCTTTACGCGGGCGGGCAGACGAGTGCTCACAAGCGAGCGCCTTCCGGTCCACCCCGGGTCGGTAACGCTGGCCACGGTCGAGTATTCGCCGAGTGTGATCCTCAACGGAGTCAAGTCGCTCTCGTACGCAGCGAACATGCAGGCGACCCGGATGGCGAAGGAGTCGGGGGCGGACGAAGCCCTCCTGGTTACGGTCGGGGGCATCGTCCTCGAGCCGCCCACCTCGACCCTGTTCTGGGTCTCGGCCGACGGTCCGCTGCGTACAACCGGCATCGGGGCGGGGGTGCTCGAATCGATCACCCGCCGCAAAGTCATCGAGCGGTGCGAGGTGGAAACAGGCCATTTCGACATCGGCGACGTGATCGCCGCGAGCGAGGCATTTCTGGCCTCGACCACACGCGAGATCCAGCCGGTCCACGCGATCGACGCAAAGCCTGTGCCGAGCACGCCGGCGCCCCGGACCGCCGAAGCCGCCCGGGCGTTCGCGGAGGCGCTGGCCGAAGAGCTCCGCGGCGCCTAGGGCCGGGCGGCCGACAGCCCGGCCCTGGAACTCGGCGTCGTCTGGAACTCGGCGTCGGCTAGAACTCGGTGTCGCGCAGGTACCACTCGGCGTCGAGGGCGCCCTGGCAGCCCGAACCCGCCGCCGTGACCGCCTGCCGGTAGGTGTGGTCCACGAGATCGCCGACCGCGAATACACCCTTGAGGTTCGTCTTCGTCGAAGCGGAATCGGTAACGACGTAGCCCTCGTCGTCCGTGCCGACCTGGCCGGTGACGACCTCTGACCTCGGGATGTGGCCGATCGCGACGAAAGCACCGTCGACGGCGACCTCCATCAGCTCGCCCGTTTCCGCCTGGCGCAGCCTGACGGTCGCCAGGGAGCCGTCTTCGCCGGCGACGAACTCCTCCGGCGAATACGGAGTCATAAAATTTATGTTGGCAGTCGCTTCGGCGCGATCCTGCATGATCGCCGAGGCCCGGAATTCGTCGCGGCGGTGGACCAGATCGAGTCCGGTCGCGAACTTCGACACGAAGACAGCGTCTTCCATGGCGGAGTCGCCGCCACCGATGACCATTGTCTTCCTGCCCTTGAAGAAGGCCCCGTCGCAGACGCCACAGGTGGAGACTCCGCGACCCATCAGTTCCATCTCGCCCGGAATGCCGAGCCGTCGCGGCTCGGCCCCCATCGCCAGCACCACCGACTTTGCCAGGTACTCCTCGTCCTCGAGGTAGATCTTCTGGATGCCACCATCACCGAGCTCGACCCGGTCGATGTCGTCGCTAACGAAACGGGTGCCGAAGCGCTCGGCCTGTTCGCGGAAGCGGGTCATCATCTCCGGTCCCATGATGCCCTCGGGAAAGCCGGGGTAGTTCTCGACATCGGTCGTATTCTGGAGCTGGCCGCCCCACTGGAAGCCCTCGAAGACGAGCGGGTTCAGCTCGGCGCGACTGGCATAAAGGGCGGCGGTGTAACCGGCGGGACCGCCACCGATGATGATCAGGTTCTCGACTTCGCTGCCGCTCATTCTCTACTTTCCTGGCTTTCTCCGTGACCGGATATGTCTATTCGTGATTCCATTACTTTACTTTATGAAGCATACATTTGTGGCCGGTCGCGAGCACCGTGGCCGGGCCACCGCTCAGACCTCCGGCTTGATCAGGGTTCTCTGCGGGGGCCGGTCAATCGGCAGGCCCTCATATTTCCAGCGCTTCACCGTCCTGCGTAGCTGGAAGAAGGCGAGCACTCCCGGTGGGATCGGCAGCCAGAAGGCGACCAGGCGGTAGATCAGGATCGCAGCGAACACCTCCGCTTCGGGAAAGCCAAACAGGACGAAGGTCCCGATCATGCCCGCATCGACCGCTCCGACACCGGCCGGCACGAACGGGATCAGGTTGGCGGTCATGCCGATGAAGAAGCCCATGACCACAACCCCGAACGGCACAGCTATGCCGAGCGCCTTGAACGATGCCCACAGGATGCCGATGTTGGCCGCCCAGAAACCGATCGCTCCGACCACGGCAAGCCCGGCGCGGGTCGGATGGGCGACCAGCCGGAGCGCCAGCCGCACACCCTCGGCCACGGTGGCCGGCACAGTCGCCAGCCGTGCAAGGTACCGGGCAGAGGGACGGCGGTCCGAATAGCTCCGGATCCGTCGCTCGATGTCGGCGGGAACCAGTGCCATAGCCAGGCCGACGATCATGACGAGCCCGGCGATCGAGGCAGGGACGATGGTCAGGGAGACAACCGTGCTACCGCTGAGGACGCCGGTCCTGAGCAGGATGCCGAAGACGACGATCGCCAGCGGATAAAACAGGTAGTGGAGCACGATGAAGGCGACCATCCGGGTGCCGATGTCGCGTCGCTGCATGCCTCCCTGCCGCAGAGCCCAGTAGGTCAGCACCACACCCCCGGCACCTCCTGCCGAAAACAGCAGGGTCGCGGCGAAGCCCGCCATGTTGATCTCGTACGCCTCACGCCAGGTGACCGGGAAGACGTCACCGCCGACCACCGCCCGGAACAGCGCGATGTAGGTGGCGAAGGAAGCGATGCCGAATCCGATTGCGACAGCCACCCAGATCGCCGAGGCCTCGCCGAGCGTGTCGACCGCGTCCCCGACTCCGACCAGCTTCGGTACGAAAAAGTAAATGCCGACAACCAGGACGGTGATGAGAAGAAACGTCTGGATCGTACCCCGGACCGTGAAGGTGGGAAGGCCGTCGCCTTCCTCGGCGGCAATCCGGCCGTCTTCGGCCTCTTCCGCGGTCGGGTAATCGAGGTCGTCCGCCGGGCGGCGGTCAGTCGAGGTCTTCAGCTTCTGGCTAATGGAGGCACCCCACAGAGACCATCTCAGGAGGTCGCAATCGCTTCAAGCCGCTGCAGTCTCGCGTTGATCTGGTCGACCAGCGGGCGCGTCAGGGGTTCGCCTCTGCGGACCAGCAGGACAACGGCGCCACCTACCAGGAGGTCGGTTACATAGTGCTCGCCGAGGTAGACCAGCGAGAAGCCGAGCGCCCCGGCATAAAGCCAGCCGAGAGTGCCCTGGATGCGACCGCCGTTTTCGCTGAGCAGGATCGCCGCCATCAGGGCAGTCGCGAAATGTAGCGAAGGCATCGCCGCCCAGGGGTTGCTTCCCAGGGTCCCGAAGATCCGGGTCCAGGCCGGACCCCATATGCGCTCGCCGAACTCGATCATTACCCGCTTGATCCGTTCGTCGCCGGTGTACCCGTTTTCGGAGGCCCACCACGGAGGCGCGGTCGGCACAAGAAAGTAGACGGCGCAGCCGATGTCGAAAACGGCGGCCATCTGCCTCGCCGAGTGCGGGAAAGCCTCACTGCGGCGGAGCAGTATCCAGATCAGGGCCGAGTTCGGCTGGATGAACCAGATCCAGTGGGCCCAGGCGGCGAATTTGGTCAGAGACTCACCCAAGGGCCCGTCATGGAAGGCACGCTGGAGTCTTGGGCCGGGCAGCCTGCCGCGACCGATCCAGCGGTCCGATTTGATCGGATAGTTGATTCTGAGACGCTTGCGCAGGCGTTCCGGGTCGTCATACGGGAGCTCGTGCGTCACCGCGAAGGCCCACATCTGCGCTCCGAACAGGGCGAGGTCCCGGGCCCTGCTGCGTGGCCAGAGAATCGCGATGGCGGCCGGAGCCGCAACCGTTGATGCGGCCGTCACCGTCATCGGCAGGCGCAGTTGCCGGCGAACATGTGGCACCACGACCGCCGCTGCCAGAACGGCAAAACCGGCGACCCGCAAAGCGGATCGCTTTCGGTCCCTTGGTGCCTTGGAGGGGGTCCGCAATCTCATCGCCAAAGACAGACTAAGCGACCTCTGCGGACCGCTGACGGTGGCCCACCGTCGCCAGTCCGGCCCATCCGATTAGAATGGCCGAGCTGTGCTGTCCCGTCCCGGAAAAATCCTGACACTGATCTCGACGCTCGCATCGGCCACGATCGCGATCGCCGCCTTCGCCTCGCCGGCGCTGGCGCTCTCGCTGAACCCCGACGCCGCGTCGCCGGGCATCGAAAAGATCAACACTCTCCACTGGATCCTCTTCATCGTGATCGGGATCGCGATCGTCGGCGTCAACCTCGCGATCCTGCGCGCCGCCAAACCGCGTCACCGGCACATTCAAAGCGACGGCAAGGGTGGCGGACGGCAACTGCAGGTCGGGCTTGGACTCGGTGCAGTCGCCCTGGCCCTGTTCGTTACGGCCACCGTCTTCTCCAGCCAGGCACGTGAAGTTCCGACCGGCAGCAGCGAAGTCGCGGGACTGAACGCCGAAGACCAGCTCGAAATCCGGGTCACCGGCCAGCAGTGGCTGTGGCGCTACGACTATCCCAACGCGTCCTTCACCTATCACCGTCTAGTAGTACCGGTCGATACCACTGTCGCCCTTGATCTCGTATCGGCCGATGTGATCCACGGCTGGAACGTGCCATCTTTGACCGGCAAGGCTCAGGCAGTGCCGGGCAAGACCAGCCGCATCTACTTCAGGGCCGACCGCGAGGGTGTCTTTTCCGGCCGTGCCTTCGTGCTTTCGGGTCAGGGCTACGACTCGATGGAGTCCGAGGTGAAAGTAGTGTCCCCGGCCGAGTACGAAGACTTTGTCCAGCAGCTCAAAGCGGAGATTCAGGCAGCACAGGACTCCGTCGTAGCCACGCAGCAGGAGGAACTGCGCGCGGCCGCCGAAGAGACTCCCGGAGGAAAGGTCGAACCCCAGCCATGAGCAGTTTTCCGACGGCCATGCCGCCGACCCGCCCCGAGGTCGCCACCGGAGATTCACCCGACCGTCCCGGCTGGGCCCGGCTCGCGACCAGCCCTGACCACAAGGTCATCTCGCTGATCCTGATCTCTGCCGCCTTCGGGTCTGTATTTCTGGCCGCCCTGGAACTGGTCCTGGTGCGCCTGCAGCTCGCCGTCCCGGAGAACGTCTTCCTCAGCGCCGTGACATTCGACCGCCTGCTTTCGGTTTATGGAGCGACGGCGATCTTCCTTTTCGTCCTCCCACTCTGCATCGGCCTCCTGTACTACGTGACGCCGCTTCAGATCGGAAGCCGCGGAACGGCTCTGCCGCGGCTCGGCCAGACCGGAATGTGGCTGTTCATCCTCGGCGGCTTCCTGCTCTATTCCTCGTTCCTGTTTACGCCCCCCGAAGCCGGCATCAACCCCTTCCCGCCGCTCTCCCAGCACATCTTCACCTCCAATAACGGTGTTGATGTGTGGATTGCTTCGACCGGGCTGGTAACGCTCGGCATCCTCCTGCTTGCGATCGACCTGCTGGTCACCGTGAGAAACATGCGGGCCCCGGGCATGGCGTGGCGCCGGGCACCGATCTTCGTCTGGAGCGCCGCGATCGTCAGCTGGCAGATCGTGATCATCGCCCCGATCTTTCTCGCTGCGCTGACCATGTTGATGATCGACCGGCAGCTCGACGGCGGCTTCTTCACCGGCGGCGTCGGCGGCGCCCCGCTGCTGTGGCAGCATCTGAGCTACATCTTCTTCACCGGTGTCTACATGGCGGTGGCGGTAACCACGCTCGGCGCAATCTCCGAGATCGTCCAGACCATCACCCGCCGCGAGCTTCCGGGCCGGAGTGCGGTGATCGGATCGCTGGTCGCGATCGCCGTTATCGGCACCCTGGCCTGGACCCAGAACATGCTGACCACGCCGATCCCGAGTGGATTCAAGTACTACGCGATGCTGATGTCAATCGCCCTGATCGTGCCGTTCGGACTGATCTTCTACAACCTGATCTCGGCGGTCTCGAACAGCGACTTCCACATGCGGGCACCGCTTCGCTTCGCGATGGGAGCGCTCTCGCTGGCCTCGATCGGCCTTGCCGTCGAAGTCAGCCAGTCCACGATCGCGGTCGGCTCCCAGCTCCAGCAGACCTACGACGCCTGGGCCGCGACCCATTTCACCCTGATCGGCTTCGGACTTTTCGGTGGCTTCGCCGCGATTTCCTACTGGTACCCGAAGATGACCGGCCGGATGCTTGACGAAGACCGCTCCAGGATCTCCTTCTGGGTGATGCTCGGCGGCACCCTGATCGCCCTGGTGCCGCTTTTCGGTGCCGGCGTCGAAGGGCAGGTCACCGACTCCTACCGCTTCTTCGCAGATGAGAACGTCGGCCTGTTCAACCTCATCGCCACGGTTGGCACCTTCATCCTCTTTGTCGGCATCGTCCTCGCCATCGGAAACCTGGTTCGCAGCCGCTCCGAAGGCGCGGCCTCGCCTCCGGACCCGTGGCGGGGCAGTTCGCTTGAGTGGCTGGCGCTCTCGCCTCCCGAGCCTCATAACTTCGACGTGCTGCCGGATGTGCGCAGTACGCAGCCGATGCGGGACATCCGCGAGTCGCTGGTTCGGCGCGAAGCCGGGCGAGAGGCTCCGGCCGGCGAGCGCCAGCCGGTAGCCTGAGCAAATGATCGAAGGATTCGAAGTGCGCGAGGCGCATGTTCGAAGCTCTGCAGAAACAGTTCAGTCGACCCCTCTCCAAGACGTGCTTGCAGTAGCTCGCGACTACATCACCCTCACTAAGCCCCGGATCATCAGCCTGCTGCTGTTGACGACGGTGACGACCATGTTCGTTGCCGACCCGGCGGGTCCCGCCCTCTCGACGATCCTCTGGACGATGCTCGGCGGGTACCTGGCGGCCGGAGGAGCCGGGGCGATCAATCACTTCGTGGACCGCGAGCGCGATGCACGCATGGCCAGAACCAGTTCACGGCCCCTCGTCAACGGCCGGATCGCCCCGGCACACGGACTCATCTTCGGAATCGTGCTGGGCACGGCGGCTTTCTTCCAGCTCTGGCTGACCGTAAACCTGCTCGCCGCGGCGCTGGCCATGGTCGGCCTGCTCGGCTACGTCTTCCTTTACACCGTGTGGCTGAAGCCGATCACCCCCCAGAACATCGTGATCGGCGGCAGTGCGGGCGCCGTGCCTCCGCTGGTCGGGTGGGCCGCCGCGACCGGAGGCCTGACCCCCGAAGCACTGTGGCCGTTCCTGATCATCTTCTTCTGGACTCCGCCCCACTTCTGGGCGCTCTCGCTGATGATCAAGGAGGACTACGAAAGAACGGGAGTGCCGATGCTCCCGGTTGTGAAGGGGGATGCCGAGACCCGCCGCCAGATACTGATCTACACAGTCGTGATGTTCCTGGTCACGCTGGGGCCGTTCTTCACAGGACTGCTCGGGACGTTCTACCTCGCCTGTGCGCTGGTCCTCGGCGGCGTATTCATCGCGCTCTCGGTGATCCTGTACCGCGATCCCGACCCGGCCCGCAACCTCCGCACCTACCTCTACTCGCTCGCCTACCTGGCCCTGCTCTTCGTGGCGATGGCTGTCGACGCCGTCGCCTGATAAAACTTCTGCCATGGACCGCAAGAGAACAAAGTCGAACTTTTCCTCAGGCATGTTGATCGGAACCGGTGCGGCCGCGATCTTCGCGTTCACATTCTTCTTCGCGACGCTCTACCTGGCAGCCTGAGGCAGCTGAGTTCCGTGGAGCAGACTCCTGAACTGGTCGAACCGACCGAGACCATCCAGTTGCCCGCCCCGTCCTGGGCCCCTGCCCTGCTCGCATTCGGGATCCTGGGTCTGCTTGCCGGCGTCTTTGCTACCGGTTTCATCTTCCCGGTCTGGACTTATACGGTGCTCGGCGCGGTCTTCGCCTTCTTCGGACTGCGCAGCCTGATCAAGAAGGGCCGCCGCTCCTTCTACGGCCTGCCTCGTGAGCAGAAGGACATCCGGGCAGAGCTTCCGGTAGAGAGCTTCACCGCTCCCAGCCACGACTGAGCAGACGCACCCACCACCCTCAGGGCGGTCCGCCGGATGTCGCTCCATCGCTGGTCCAGACGCGCATGATGTCGCGCATGGAAAGCACTCCCACGAGTTCCCCGTCGCGGTAAACAGCAAGGTGCCGGATCTTCCGGCGCGACATCTCCATCGCGGCTCGCTCCATGCTCCACTCGGGTGAAGCGGTTATCACGCTCTCGCTCATGTGATCGCCGACTTTCTCCGAATCCGGGTCCAGGCCCGTGCCGAGAGCCTTGAGAATGTCGCGTTCAGTGATGATCCGGGGAACCGGCCACTCGTCGTCTTCAACGATTGCGGCTCCCACCCCGTGGCTGACCATCCTCGCGGCGGCGTCACGCAACGTATGGTCCGGCCCGACCCTGAGGACGACTTCCGACATTCCCACACTGACCCTCATAATCCGCCTCTCCGAACGCTTGTGACTTTCGTTGCCAGCGTAACCGATCCAGCAGCCGCCGTGCCGGGGGCTGCGATCTATAGAATGCCTTTAGAAAGTTTCTGAACAAATGAACCAGGCTCGCCCCACTTCAAAAATCCTCGTACTGCTCGTTTCTCTCGGAATCCTCACCGGACTTGTTGCCGGCTGCGGGGCAGAAACCTCCGCTCCGATTACGGGTGGATTCCAGGATCGTGGCCGCCAGCTCTTCAACGCGAAGTGCGGCACCTGCCATGTCATGGCCCAGGCCGCAAGCCAGGGAGTTCAGGGACCCAACCTCGATACGGCCTTCGCCGCCGCCCGCGCAAGCGGCATGGGTGAAAGCACCGTCAAGGGCGTCGTCGAGTACCAGATCCTTCACCCCCGACCTTCGGTGAACGGCTACCCGGGAGTGAACATGCCGGCCAACATCGTCACCGGCAACGATCTCCAGGATGTCGCAGCCTACGTAGCCCGCTACGCCGGTGTACCCGGCGCCAAACCGCCGATCGCGCCCGGAGAGGGGCCCGGAGCTCAGGTTTACGCCAACCAGGGCTGCGGCAGCTGCCACATCCTCGCCGAGGCCCAGTCGGCTGGCGTACTCGGCCCGAACCTCGACGAAGTCATCCCGGGCATGACCCGCGCCAAAATCGAAGAGTCGATCGTCAACCCGGCGGCAGAGCAGGCAGCCGGCTACGAAAACGCGATCATGCCCAATCGCTGGTCCAACCTTCCCCCGCAGGAACTCCAGGACCTGATCGACTTCCTGGTCGATTCGTCCGGCGGTGGCGGTGGCGGTGCCAACGGCGGCGGCGGTAACGCCGGCGGTAACGGCAACTGACCCGCCCGGGGCGCCGACGGCCGCCCTGCCCCGAACGCCGACGCCCTCTGAAACATGCTGAAGCGCTTCGAGATATCCCCCTCAACCTACGCACGAATCACACTTGTAGCGCTGATCGCCCTGGTGCTGATCGTTTTCACCGGCTCGGCCGTCAGGCTGACCGCGTCCGGGATGGGCTGCCCCGACTGGCCCAAGTGCTACGGCAGCTACATTGCCCCGCTCCAGATCAACGCCTGGATCGAGTACGGCAACAGGTTGCTGACCGGCTTCGTGGGGCTCGCCGTGATCGCCGCCTCGCTGATGGCGTTCCTGCGTCGCCCTTTCCGGTGGCATCTGGCCGTGTTCGGTGCCCTGCTGCCCGTCGGGGTGATCGCCCAGGCGATACTCGGTGCGTTCGTGGTCAAGCATCATCTGCCGCCCGAGCTGGTGATCGGCCATTTCCTGCTTTCAATGATTCTGCTCGACGCCGCCTTCGCCCTGTTCTGGTGCTCGCGCTACGAGCCCGGTGAACGCCGTTTTTCGGAAGACTTCCTCGGCGTCTGGGCGGTCCGGGCCCTGATCCCGTTCGGGCAGTTGACCGTACTGCTCGGTACGATCACCACCGGGGCCGGCCCCCACCCCGGCGACCATAATGAGGAACTGGTCCGGCGCTTCGACTTCAGGGGCGAGGATACCCTCGAGTGGATCGCCCAGCGCCATGCGGCGATGGCCGTCATCTTTGCGATTGCCACGCTTGTGGTCCTGTTCATCCTGATGCGCAAGGGCGCCGACAGCCGCGCAGTCAAGCCGGTCAAGGTCGTCCTTGGCCTGATCGTCTTCCAGATCACGCTCGGCGTCACTCAGTGGTTGCTTCACCTGCCAGCGCTCATGGTCTGGTTCCACATCGTCGTCGCGACGCTGCTCTGGATCGCGATCCTCTGGGCAGTCGCCACCGCCGGCCAGCTCAAAGGCCGCGACGTCACCGTTTCCGCCGCAAAAGCGTAGGTACCCGGCCTTGGACGTATGATCGCGACATGGCCGCCAGGAACGAGTTGACACGTGACGGGTCCCCGGCCGGCCCCGATCCTGCGGATTCCTACCGATGAAGGCATCGGTTCTCACCGGAAGCCTCGTCCAGTTGACCCGGTTGGGCGCCGTCAACGCCTTCCTCGTCCGCGAGAACGACGGTTTCACGCTGATTGACACCATGTTCACCGGCTCGGCGAAAGCAATTCTGGCGGCCGCTGACGAGGCCGGGGCACCAATCAAACGGATCGTCGTGACCCACGCGCATAGCGACCACGTCGGCTCACTGAAGGCCCTGGAAGCGCTCTTGCCAGAAGCCGAACTCATCGCCTCCGAAAGAGAATCCCGCCTGATGCGTGGCGACAGGGACCTCGACCCCGGCGAGTCCGACCGCAAGCTGCGCGGCGGTTACCCAAAGCTGGAAATCGAGTTCGACCGCGAGGTGCGGGAAGACGACAGCATTGGATCCCTGAGGGTGACCGCCACACCCGGTCACACCCCGGGCCAGATCGGGCTGATGGACACGCGTGACGGGAGCCTGATTGCCGCCGACGCCTACAGCAGCCTCGGCGGGGTTGCTACGACCGCTTCTCCCTACTGGCGGTTTCCCCTGCCGGGCCTCGCCACTTGGGATCGTGCGAAGGCTCTGGAGAGCGCCAGCAAGCTCAGGGGCCACGAGCCGAGGCTTCTGGCGGTCGGGCACGGACCCGCGTTGAAGGATCCTGTTGGCGCTATGGAGGCGGCGATCAGACGCCACGGCTGAGCGCAGTCCGGAGTCTCAGCCGGGCCCCTGGTCCCGCGTATCCGGTTCACCGCCCGGGGGCTGTTCGCCGGGAGTTGCTTCGGCGACTCCCGATTCGTCGGTCTCGTTTTGCTCTGTCGGGTCCTCATCGCCGTCCGGCGAGCCGAGCATGTGGGCCATGCCTTTGACGATGAACACCGAAACAACGGCTATCAGGATGAAGCCGAGCAGCGCAGCCGCAGCCGAAGACATGAGTACCGCGACCAGGATCACGACGGTCGCACCGGCGATCACAGCCACGAGCCACCGAAATGCAGCACCCTCGGACTTGAGGGGGTTGCCCAAGTTTCAGCCGCTCAGATGATGTAGATCGTCACGAATACGACGATCCACATGATGTCGACGAAGTGCCAGTAGATCCCCGGGACTTCGACCCCGAGGTGGTTCTTCTGCTCGGGCCCGAAGTGGCCGCGCCAGGCGCGGATGTTGGCAAAGGTGAGCAGCAGCAGACCAATAAAGACGTGAGCGCCGTGAAGGCCGGTGAGGCTGTAGAAGATCGTGCCGAAGGCACCGTCGCGAGGCGTAAAGCCGATGTGCATGTACTCGTTGATCTGGATGAAGAGGAAGGTGGCCCCGAGCAGCCAGGTTATTCCGAGGCCGAGCTTTAGGCCACGGTGGTTGTTGTGCTTGATCGCCTCGAGCGCATAGTGGATCGTGAAGCTCGATGAAACCAGGACGACCGTATTGATCCCTGCGATCAGGACCGGCAGTTCGATACCGGTCGGCGGCCAGGTGTCGGGCGATACGACTACCCGGAGGAAGAAGTAGGCGGCGAAGAAAGCCGCGAAAAGCATGATCTCCGAGAGGATGAAGATCAGGATGCCGAGGACCGTCTGGTCGATCCGCGCGCTGTGGTGGAAATCGGGTGGACCGTGGTGTTCGTGATCTCCCGTCGTGCCGTGACCGACCGCTATGCTCGCGCTTTCCATTCTCGCTAGACCCCGCTGGCTTCCGCTTTGGACTGTTCCGCTGCCGGGCTGTCGCCTTCGCCCGGCCCGCCCTCGGCGACAGCCGATGCCACCGCCAGAGGAGCGGCCCCGGATTCGTGGTGGGCTACAGGCTTGTCGGTGATCTCGCGGACCCGGCCGACCAGGTCGTCAGCCAGCCACCGCGACTGCTCTCCGGGCAGAGTGGAAATAAGAACGTCGTCAACCCGGTAGTGGGCGATCGCATTTTTGACCGATGAGAATGGATCCGGGCTCATCGGCTGGCCGGTGGCGTCAATGTCTTCCCGGTACAGCTGGGCCATCAGCGCGGCGAGGTTGCGAGTCAGGGCGCCGGTCGACACACCTTTCGTCTCCGGCGCGATGATCGTATAGCGGTGGGGCCGCTCGGCAGCGCCCTCGATCATGCGCTTTGCGAGTTCCGGGTCCGTGAGCGTCTGGTTGGCAACCACGAGGGTGTGGGTCAGGTCCAGCCGGATCGAGTCGTCCTCGATTCGGACGGGAATGTGAGTCACCTTGGTCTCCGGCTCAAACTCGTGCTCGGCCCACTCGACCAGGTTCTTGCGGGTGAAGCCAAATCGGGTGTCGTACAGGCAGGAGAGCAGGACCTCGCTCGGGCGGTGGCTGCGAATAGCGTCACCGAGCGCCAGGTCCGATGCCGGATCCATGACCTCGCCTACAGCTTCGATACCGAACTCCTCAAATACGGCAAGCGTGACTTCTACCCTGCTGCGGGCGGCCTCACGGACCTCTTCGGCCTGGATCAGCTGTCCGGCCACCGGCTGGTTCTGGGGTGCGACGACAACTACGTAAGCGGCGTCTTCGGCCCGCTCCCGCGTGGCGGCGAGCAGCTTGCGGCCACCGGCGACCTCGTTGAGGAAGATCAGCAGCGGCTTCAAACCGGCTCAGCCACCGTCGTGGGTTTCGGTTCCGGCAGCTCGGGTTCGTCCTCGCCGCCCATGATCGCGTGACGGGCACCGGGGGTTCCGAACTCGTACGGGCCACCGACGACCCGCGGGATCTCGTCGAAGTTGAAGATCGGAGGCGGCGAACTGACCTGCCACTCGAGGCTGTTCGCCCGCCAGGGGTTGTCGCCGGCTTTAGGACCGAACCGCCAGCTGACGATCATGTTGTAGAAGAACACCAGCTGGACGAAGCCGAGGATGAAGGCGAAGACGCTGATCAGGAGGTTCCAGTCACCATAGATGTTGGCGTAGTCGGCAACCCGCCGGGGCATGCCGTCAAGGCCGATCCAGTGCTGAGGGATGAAGGTTCCCCAGGTGCCGACCATCGTGCCCCAGAAGTGGACCCGGCCGAGCTTCTCGTCATACATGCGCCCGGTCATCTTCGGGAACCAGTGGTAGATCCCGGCAAAGATCGTGAACACTGACCCTCCGAAAAGGACGAAGTGGATGTGCGCGACGATGAAGTAAGTGTCGGAAACGTGGATGTCGATCGGGACCAGACCGAGCATCACTCCGCTGATGCCGCCGACCGTGAAGGTCACGATGAAGCCGAGAGAGAACAGCATCGCGGTCGAATAGGTATGGATCTTGCCGTAGAACAGCGTTCCCAGCCAGGAGAAGATCTTGATCCCGGTGGGCACCGCGATCAGCAGGGTCGTGATCATGATCGGCACCCGAAGCCAGTCGAACATGCCCGAGACGAACATGTGGTGGGCCCAGACCGAGTAGCTCAGAACCACGATTCCGATCAGGGCGAGCGCCATGAGGCGATATCCGAATATCGGCTTCCGGGAGTGTGTGGAGATGATCTCCGACACTATGCCGAAGCCGGGCAGGATCATGATGTAGACCGCCGGGTGAGAGTAGAACCAGAAGATGTGCTGGTAGGCGAGGACGTCACCTCCCTCCAGGAACTGGAAGAAGTTCATCCCGAGGACGCGGTCGAAGAGCACCATGAACTGGGCGCCGGCGATGAAGGGGGTGGCTCCGACTACCAGCAACGAGGTCGAGAGATTGGCCCAGACCAGCAGAGGCATCCGCCACAGGTTCATACCCGGTGCACGCATGGTGATGATCGTGACCAGGAAATTCAGCGCGGTTGCAATCGACGAAGCCCCGGCGAACTGGACGCCGATATTGAAGAAAGACTGCCCCAGCGGGGCTCCGGTGGACAACGGCGCGTATCCCGTCCAGCCGGCGTCGAAGGCTCCTCCCGGGGCCAGGAAGCTGCTGAGGAAGATGATGCCGCCGATCGGCAGCAGCCAGAAGCTGAGCGCATTCAGCCTGGGGAAAGCCATGTCGGGAGCACCGATCATGAGCGGCAGCACGTAGTTCGCCAGGCCCGCGAACATGGGAATGATGAACAGGAAGATCATCACGACGGCGTGGGTCGAGAAAAGACCGTTGTAGACGTTGGGGTCGACCACCTGGGTGCCGGGCTGGGCCAGTTCGGTCCGGATCAGCAGAGCCAGCGCTCCGCCGATCATGAAGAAGATCAGAGTGGTCACGATGTACTGGATGCCGATGACCTTGTGGTCGGTGTTGAACTTGAAGTAGTCCTGCCAGCGGGTGGCGCCGTGGCCGGAGTGATCATCCGCAATGGTCGGCTTGCCGGCTGCCCAGCGGAACCAGTAGTCGAAAGCGCCGAAACCGAAGAGGAAGCCGAAGGGGGCCGTAATCAGCGGAACCACGACATGCGGGTATCCGGTCTGCTCGGTCTGGAAGATGTCAAGGCCGGAGATCGCCCTGAGGGCGACGACGAGGCCGAATCCGAAGGCTGCACCGAGAAGGGTGCCAAGTGCACCGCGGTACCAGCCTGGTTGTCTAATTGCCGCTGCCATCAGTTGTCCTCCATCATGACTGACCGGGCGTCCCGGTCTCCTGTACGCCGCTGCCCTCGATCCCTCCGGACGCCTCCTGCAGTTGCCGCTGCAGTTCGATCGCCTGATCGGCAGTGAGCAGAAGGTCCTTGGGAACCTGCGACTCCTGGGCGGCCACCCACTTGTTGAAATCCTCCGGGGTCTGGACCACGACCTCGGCCCGCATGGTCGTGTGGCCGGCACCGCAGAGTTCGGTGCAGATCAACTGGTAGGTACCAACCTTGTCCGGCGTGATCAGCGCATCGGTCGTGATTCCGGGGACGTTGTCCTGCTTGATGCGCCACTCAGGCACCCAGAAAGAGTGGATCACGTCCTGAGCGTGCATCTTGAAGTCAATCTGCCGGTCCACGGGGACGTGCAACACACCCTCGGACCACTTGTTTCCGCTCTCCGGGTAGCCGAAAGTCCAGGCGAACTGCTGCGAATATACGTTGACCGTGAGCGGGTTCGCGTCTTTCTCCTCGATTTCATTGAGCACGACCCAGCTGTATCCGGCGGCAAAAAGGACGATCACGGTCGGGATCAGCGTCCAGATGATCTCGAGCTTGGTATTGCCGTGGATCGGGAGGCCGTCGCTCTCGTCGCCGGGCTTGACCCTCCACTTGACGAGGGCGTAACCGAGGGCGACGCAGACGATCGAAAAGACGAAGGCCGAGATGATGATCATCACGTCCATCAGCGTGTCAATCGGGCCGGCAGCCGTCGATGCTGCGTCGCCCATCCAGTCGTACTGCATCATCAGAATCGAGACGACGGTTCCGAGGGCGAACGAGGCGAGGGCGAGCTTCAGGTAGGGCAGGCGTTCCATAATTCTCAAGGGATTCTAATGAAGCGCGCGACGGAGGATCTGTAGGCTCGCGCTCACGGTTCTCTGACCGGTCTGATTTGGCTCTGCGAAGCGGAAATAACGTCGTTGGCTACACCGGTCCAACTCCAATTCCGATCAGCGGACTCGGCAATGTTTCGGCCGATCTCAACCCGTTCCGTGCCTGCGAGGCCGAGCCATCGGTTGACTTTGGAACCCAGGTCGCCGACTGCCTCCGGGCCAAGCCGGAAAGAAATCAGGTCGGAGACGGCCGGAACCTCCTCAGCCAGGACAGCCGTGACCTCGGCCAGGCCGGAGTGCCCGGCACAAACCGGCAGCACCCCCGATGCGGCCCCTTCGGCCGCGACCATTCCGAAGGCCTCCGGAAAAGTGCTCGGTACAACCATGGCATCACAGGCCGGCAGGATACGGGCAACTTCGTCGTGCTCCAGGCGCCCCGAAAAGGAGACCGAGCCCGCCGCGTCACGGGCGGCCTTTGTGTAGCCCAGCGGCGGCAGCGCCAGGAAGTCCGCGAGGTAGTTAAGCCTCGCGGCCTCCCCCCCTTCAAGTTCGCGGCCGGCTTCGGCGATGTAGCGGGCCGAATCCAGATCTCCCTCACCGAGCGCGGTGACCAGGGCCCGCAGGCCGATCTCGTACGCACCGAACCCGACCAGAATCAGCCGGGCCCCGGGATTCGCCCGGTGGATCAACGGCCAAGCTGCGACCAGCAGGTCCACACCCTTGGAGACGATCAGCTTGCCGACGAAGATCACGCGGGGACCGTCCGCGCCCGCCAGCTCTCCCAGGGCCTCGACGGCGGCCTCGTCGTCACGACCGAAACTGGACGAAGCGAGGCCTGAACGGATCGCCCCGGCCAGTTCGAGAATGCGTTCCCGGGCTTCGGAGGCAGGCAACTGACTGAACTCGTCAGCGTCCACCCCGGGCGGTCCGAGACCGGTCTTGCTCTTGAGCTCGAGGCTCGGGATCGCCTCCCACAGGCTGGCCGCCGTATGCCAGGAGCCGACCAGGACCGCCGCCGCCGACTCGAGCCCCTCCTCGGCGTAGGGAAGGAACCGCGGATTCGGCTTGACGGTGTATTCGAGGTCCGAACCGTGGTGCTTGACCGCGTAAGGTCGCACCCCGGCCCGGGCGAGCACCACCGGGGCCATCAGCAGATGGTTCGCCAGCGCCACGTCGCTGCCGCCGATCAGAGTCTCGACCTCCCGCACCGCCGCCACGTTGATCGTGATGTAGTTCTCGACCTCCTGCTCGCTGAGCCGGGGATAAGCCCGAGCATCGAAGCCTTCGTAGGGATCCTCGATGTAGACAGGGAGCAGGCTGCCGATCGGCGGCCGGTACACGGTGACCGAACCGGACGCCGGGGAGTCACGCAGCCTGCGTACCTCGAGCCTGCCGATGCCGCCGTCAGGACCGCCGCTCCAAAGCCCGATCGAATCCACCCAGGCCAGACCCTCGGCCTCGAGGTCCTGGCAGAAGAGGTGGACTTCGTGGCCCAGGCCGGCCAGCGCCCGGGCGAGGTTGTTGTTGTAGATGTTGCTGCCGGTGCCGCGCAACAGATAGCCGTGAAAGATGAGGATCTTCATTTCGGGTTATTCTCCCCGCAATGAGTTCCGAAAGCAGTCAGCAGGTCTTCCGCCTCCGGGCGGCCGCATCAGGGCGCGAGTCTGTTGCCCCCGTCACCGAAGGGGTGCTCTACCGCGACGCCGAGACCGGCGAAGAGCTCGAACCGGTGGCACAGGTACTGCCGCTGGCCCCTTCTGCTTCGCGCCTGCCGCGCACCCCCGAGAACCTGCGCGTCTGCCGCCGCTGCAGTCAGCTCACCGCCCGGGACCTCGCCAAATGCGAGTTCTGCGGCCTTCCTGCCTGAGCACGAGCACCAGGGTCGACCCGCAACCGCGCAGGCCCGGCCTGACGCCGGGCGTCAGTTCTGGCCGATGACCGTGGCGGTGTAAAGCAGGACGTTGCTGCCGTAGTAGCAGCCGTAACCGCGGTCGGAATTGACCTTCTGCTGCGGCGAAGTCTTCTCGAGCGCTTCGTTGGGCTGGCCGTTCTCGAGCAGGCCGAGCTTGCACTTGCCCCTGGCACGGCTGCCGCGCCATGTGTAGTCCTTCTCGGCCTGGGCACAGGCGTCCGGGTCCTGGACCCCGCTTATCGGGTTGAAACTGCAGGAACGCGGCTTCCAGACAGCGGGTGCCCAGGTCGGGATCGTCAGCGCGACTATCTGGTTTCGAACCACGTTCAGCGGCTTTTCAAGTGCGAAGTGAACGGTCCGTCCAAAGTAAGAATTCAGGATCTCAACCGGGCTCTGCCTGACCATCCTGTACTTCGGGGGTCCGGGCTGGTTCACCTGGACCGGGCGCAAAACGGCGACCCTGGCCGAAGCGGGCGGGCCGAACAGGTCATTGAAGAACGGGAACTGGGCCGGGCGTTCCGTGCCGCCCTGCGTGATGACACGCCGGGTGGGGCGACTGAGCGAGATCGACCAGGAAACGATCCGGCCCGACCAGGGGACTACAAAACCGCGCTTGCGTGGGGACCCCTTGCGAAAAGCCTGGTAGCCGGTGACTTTGCCTTCGACGATGCAGTCGCGGGAGAAGTTGGTGCCGCAGTTGGGCTCGAGCCGGTTGTTCGCGTCCCCGAGCACGATGCGCTTGACCGGCGCGGCGGCGGCGGGCGGGGCTGCTGCAAGCGGAGGAAGAAGGAGTGCTGCTGCCAGCAGCAGAGCCAGAATAGCCAGCCTGGCGATTCGGGAGGAAGATGAGGAAGATGTGAGTGAGGGGTTAGGCATCACTGTCAACAACACGGCGCCCGGCCGTTGGTTGCGCCGCGGACGGCTACTTGTACCGGTAGGTGATCCGGCCTCGGGTCAGGTCGTAGGGTGAAAGCTCGATCTTCACCCGGTCACCGGGAAGGATCCGGATGTAGTGCCGACGCATCTTTCCGGATATGTGGCCGAGAACCTCGTGATCATTGTCCAGCTTGACCCGGAACATCGTATTGGGGAGGGCTTCGGTGATTTCGCCCTCCATCTCGATCTTTTCTTCTTTGCCCATTCGACGAAGGAGCGTACTACTCATGCGGAATCGAGGAGGCGACGCGCATAATCCACAGCTTCGCTTGCAGAACCGACCTCGCCACAGAAAACCGCGCGGTCCAGTTCCTCGAGGATCCGGCCGAGATCAGGGCCGGGTTTGATGCCGATCCGGTCGGCGAGTTCGTCTCCGCGCAGGAACCGGGCCGGAGGACCCTGCCGGCGCCAGGCCAGGGCCTCGCCGACCATCTCCCGGGCCAGTTCGAGGTGTCCGGCGACCATCTCCTGCCCGGCGATCGAACTGGTGCCGCGGGCGGCGAGCCGGTCGGCGACGGTCAGCAGCGTGACATCGATCGAGTTCGGCTCGGTGCGCCTGAGGTAGTCGAAAACCTGGCCACGCGAGAGCGGTCGCTCGGAAACCATGAATCCGAGGATCAGGTGGTTGCGGGTCAGGTCAGCGACATACCCGGCCAGCCGCCGGCTCGACTTGAGCCTGGCGAAGACTCCAAGCACACTCTCTGCACCCTCCCTGTCGTGGCCACGGAAGCTGATGAAGCCGTCGGCCTCCTTGCGAGTGGCCGGCTTGGCGCAGTCGTGGAGCAGCGCCGCCAGCCGCAGGCCGGTCGAACGTGTTACTCCGCCGGCCAGCGGTTCGTCCAGCAGCGCGGCCACGTCCCCGGCATGGTCACCGACGAAGCGTTCGAGCTCCGACTCGATCCGCAGCACGCCCTCAAGGACCTCAACCGTGTGTCCGTACACATCAAGGTGGTGATTCGGACCCTGAACCACACCGCGCATCTCTCCGACCTCGGGCAGCAGGGTGTCGAACAGCCCCAGGCCCTCCATCGCCGCCAGCCCGGCGACCGGATCCCGCGAAGCCATCAGCTGACACAGCTCGCTCAGCGTGCGCTCGCCGGCCGGCTCCTGCGAGCGGACGGCGCTGGAGCGACCAAGCTCAAGGGTGTCCGGGGCGATCTGCCAGCCGAACTGGGCCGCCAGCCGGGCAGCGCGCATCAGCCGCAGCGGGTCGTCGGAGAAGGAGGTGGGACCGACCGCGCGGATCGTGTCTGCCTCCAGGTCGCTAAGGCCGCCGGTCGGGTCGAGCGCCGTGCCGGTTTCGAGATCGACGGCCATGGCACCGACGGTGAAGTCACGCAGCGCGAGATCCTCCGCGATCCCGGGACCACGGAGCATGGCGACGTCTACCTGCCATGTGCCCTCCCGGTCTGCGGCCCGCCAGGTCGGGAACTCGGCTGAGAGCTCGAAACTGTAGCCGCCGAGGGCGACGGCGATCTGCCGGGCAACCGGCTGAGGATCTCCGGGTACAGCGAGATCGATATCGCCGATCTCGAGACCGAGGGCGGCGTCCCTGACGGCCCCGCCGACCACCCAGGCTGCCGCGCCTCTGGCTGCCGCGCCGTCCGCCCCGCCGTCCGCCCCGCCGCCGGCTGTTCCTCTGTCGGGTGCCTCACTGGTGGTTGCGTGGCTCAGCGCAGTCCTTATCCGTGTGACCGCCGGCGAAGCCATGATCCGGCCTGCGGCCCCTTCCAGGCTGAGCTCGGGCCCGGTGCTCACTCCCGGTCACCGTATGGAATGCGGGGAACCCTTGGTGAGATGGAACAGGTGACTTCGTAGTTGATCGTGTCGAGCTTCGTGGCCACCTGCTCGGCAGTGATCGACTCGTCGCCCTGGCTGCCGATCAGCGTGACTTCATCGCCGACCGCCACGGGGGCATTACCCACATCGACCGTGATGTTGTCCATCGAAACCGTTCCGGCGATCCGGTGGCGCCTGCCACCGATCAGCACCTCTCCCCGGTTGGAGAGCCCGCGCCGGACCCCGTCGCCGTAGCCGACCGGGACGGTGACCACGGTCGTCGGCTCGGCGGCGATCCAGGTTCGGCCGTAGCCCGCGCTCATCCCGGGCTCGAACCGCTTGACCGTGGCGACATAGGAATGAAGCGAAAGCACCGGCCGGAGGTTGTAAGCGGCAGGGTCCCGTCCGTAAGGGTCCATGCCGTAGACCGCGACGCCGGGCCTGACCAGGTCGAAGTGGGTGGCGGGGTCCGCGATCAGCGCGGCGCTGTTGGCGGCGTGCAGCTTCAGCCCGGGGAAAACCTCCCGGGCCCTCTCCCCCAGCTCCGACAGCCGCCCGCTCTGGAGATCCATGAAAGCCCGGTCCTGATCGTCGGCCGTGGCGAAGTGCGTCCAGAGAGCCTCCAGGCTCAGGTCGGGGCTGTCGGTGACGACCTGCGCGGTGGCCATGACCACCTCCGGATCGAAGCTGCCGAGCCTGCCCATGCCGGTGTCGTACTTGACATGGACCCCGGTCACCCGGCCCGCGGCCCGGGCGGCCGCCGCGACCGCGGCGACGAACCCTGGATCCCAAACCGAGACATCAGCCCCCACCGAGACCGCCGCATCGACTTCCCCCGGCGCGAGGGCACCCAGCACCAGGATCGGCACCTCAGGGTCCATCGCCCGGATCTGCAGCGCCTCACGCGCCGTCGCCACCGCGATCCGGTCGACCCCGGCCTCGACCGCTGCGGCCGCGCAATGGGCGGCACCGTGGCCGTAGCCATCCGCCTTGAGCACCGGGGCAAGCTCCACGCCCGGCCCGATCCGGCGCCGGAGTTCGGCGCAGTTGTGCTTCAGCGCCCCAAGATTGATCCGGGCCTCGGCCCGCTCGTACATCAGCCGCCGGTGAGGGCAGCGAGCACGTCGACCCGGGTCACCACGCCGACCAGTCGGCCCTCATCGTCGACCACCGGCAGGCGGTTGTGGCGCTTCTCGGAAATCAGCCGGGCGGCGTGCTCGGCCGGTTCGTCGGGGCCGACCGTGAGCGGCTCCGGGGTCATCATCTCTTCGGCGGTCGCGGCGAACGCCTTCTTCGCCCGCTTCTCGAAGTGTTTGGTCGACTCGAGAAAGACGATCCCGCCCATGATGTTGACGTAGTGCGGCAGGTGAAAGTCCGCTTCTTCGCCGGAGATAACCAGGTCGGAATCAGTGATGATGCCCACGACCTTCCTGGTTTCGTCAACCACCGGGATGCCCGGCAGGTCGTGAGTCTGGAGCACACCGATGACCGAGCGGATGTCCGCGTCGGGAGAAACGGTCGCAGGTTCACGGTCCATGATGTCGGCTACGGTCGGCATGAAACGCGAGTTTAGAGCCTCAACCGGCCGACAGCGGCTGCCGGTGCGGACCTTCAGCCCGAGCGGTCGGTGCCGGCAGGACCGGGGACCATCGCCTGAGGCATTGCCTGAACCACATCCCCCGCGATCACTCCCTCGGCCGAACCCACCCGGTCGGCCGCCACGCGCCCGGCCCTGGTGTGGCAGTGGACCGCAGCGCAGGCGGCCCCGAACGGATCGAGGCCACGGGCCAGAAACGCGCCGCAGACCCCGGCCAGCACGTCTCCGGTGCCGGCCGTGGCCAGCGCCGGCGCGGAACAGTTGTTGATCGCGACACGCCCGCCGTCGGTGACGATCGTATCGTCGCCTTTGAGGACCACAACCGCCCCGCTCTCGCGCGCCAGGGTCAGCGCCGAGTCGAGCCGGGAGGCTGAGACCTCGCCCGAACTGCGGCCGATCAGGCGGCCCATCTCGCCTTCGTGGGGGGTCAGGATCGTCGGGCCGGGGCGCTCGCGGAGCAGCTCCGGCCGGCCGTCCAGCCCGCCGAGGCCGTCGGCGTCAATCACGGTCGCGGCCTGAAGGCGGACGATCAGCGCCCGCAGGAACTCACCGGCACCGGGCTCGCGGCCGAGGCCGGAGCCGAGCACCACGGCAGAAGCGTTCTCGCAGTGACCGGCCACCTGCTCGAGTGCGGCCGGCCCGAGGTAGCCGTCTTCGGTGCCGCAGCCGACGGTCATGGTCTCGGTCAGCTTCGCCTCGAAGACCGGCTCGAGGTCCCGTGGCACGGCGGCGGTCGCGTACCCCGCCCCCGAGCGCACAGCCGCTTCCGCAGCCAGGCAGACGGCCCCGGTCAGCCCGCGGGATCCGCCGACGATCGAGACCCGGCCCGAAGTGAACTTGTTCGAAGCCGCTCCGCGCAGCGGCAGCAGGTCGAGCACCCCGGGGTTGATCAGGCCGGCGGCGCGGCCTTCGGGTGCGCCCGGCGGGATCCCGATCGCGACAACCGTCACTTCTCCACAAAGGTGCTTGCCGGGCGAAATCAGGTGGCCCGCCTTGAGACCGTGGAAGGTGACTGTGTGTCCGGCCTTCACCGAAAGGCCCGCCTCGCCGGTCGAGGCGTTCATTCCGGAAGGCACATCACACGCGACGACCGGGCACCCGGCGGCGTTGATCGCCTCGATCGTCTCCGACACAGGTGAGCGGGGCTCGCCCTCGAAACCGGTACCGAGCATCGCGTCGACGATCGCGCCGGAACCGGCCAACCTCGAAAGGGCACCTTGCCCGACCAGCACCTCCGCCCCTTCGAGCAACCGGAAGTTGACCCTCGAATCCGGGCTCAGGGTGTCCGGATCCCACAGCATCACGACCTGTACTTCGAAGCCACTCTCGACCAGATGACGGGCGGCTACCAGGCCGTCGCCGCCGTTATTGCCCTTGCCGCAGACCACCGTGACCGGTCCCGGCTGCGCTGCGGCGGCGGTGACTTCGGCGAGCGCGTGACCGGCCGCCTCCATCAGCTCCAGCGACGGCACGGACTGCTGCTCGATCGCCCACCGGTCGGCCGCCCCCATTCCGGCTGCGTCGTAAAGCGGGTCCAGCCAGGGCTCCATCAGGCTCGCCCGGCGATCGCGACTGCGCCGGCCATCTCGCGCTCGTGGGTGAGGCTGATTCTCACGGTCAACTCCCGGTCCACTGCGATCCGGCCGACCTCATCGTGCAGTTCGACCTCCGGCGGCGAGCCCGGGATGACCTCGATCTCCCTGAGGCAGGTGCCCGGCCCCAGGCCAAGCGCCTTGACGACAGCCTCCTTGGCGGCGAATCGGGCGGCCAGGTGGCGGGCCGGCCTTCGGCGTGAACGGGCGTACTCGATCTCACGCTCCGTGAAGAGCCTGCCGGCCAGCCGCGGACGCCGCTCCAACGCGCGTTCGATCCTCGAGATGTCGACCAGGTCGATGCCGATTCCAGCAGTATCGCCAATCAACCCGTTCCCCCGGTTCGGATCATCCCTTCATTTCCGCAGGTTGAGGTCGAGTTCGAAGCTGCCGTCGTCGGAGGCCCCGGCGACCGACTGGATCCCCGCCGCGAAACGGGCCAGGCGGGCAGCGAAGGAGCCGGCCCCTTGACGAATCAGCGGGGCCAGAGCCGCGGGCCTTGCGAACAGGTTGAGGCCGCCGACCGAGAGCGAAGCATCAGCCTGACGAAAAAGCCCGGTATCGGCGAGCGTACGCCCGGCGGGCTTGAGGGCCTGGCGCACGGTCGCAACTCCCAAGCCAATCGCCAGCTTGCCCTCGCTGTAGCCGACCGCGACCCTGCTCCCAGGCACACCGGGCAGGACGATGCTGAAGCCATCGAGTCCCGCCGGGAGCGGCTTGAGGAAGTCCCCGCCGGCCAGGGCGCCGAACGATGAAATCCGATCTACCGAGTCCCGGATCAGCTCCGGATCGGACGAGGTGGCGACGATCGCGCCGCGCATCGTCTCCGGTGAATTTCCGGTGACGAATACTCCGGCCGTATCGAGTGAAGCGACCACTCCACGAAGGTCGATGCCAAAGACCGAAGCTTTGTCGAGCATCCCGCCCAGACCATCGGTTGCGCCCGGATTCGCCGGGTCCGGAATGCCGCCGGGGTTCTGCGAATCGTCGGACCGGTCGCCGACCTGCTTCAGGGCGTCGAGCAACTCGCCGGCCCCTTCCCCCACTCCGGAGGTACCGGCGGCCAGCACGGTGCCGGCCGGAAAGCTCCCGATCAGCGAAGAGACGTCTCCGGCAACGACGCCTGTCTTCAGCCCGGACTTCCCGACCAGCGAGATCCGGTCGCCTTCCACGAGCAGGCTCATCGCGGTTCCGGTTCCTTCGGGCTCGATGCCGAGCGCCTCGATCAGCGAGCCGGCGTCGAAGCCCATGCCGGCGGGATCCTCGCCTCGCTTGTCGCCGTAATCGGCGAGCGCGTCGAACAAAGGTCCGTTGTTGATGAAAACGTCAGCTACGCCGTCGCTTCGGAACTCGGCCGACATCTGTTCAAAGGCGTCTGTTTCGGCGAGGGAGTCGCCTTCGAAGGCCGCGGCCATCCGGTCGAGCTGCCGGTCCGAGCCGGCTGCCACGAGCGAGTCCCCGATGATCCCGACACGGACCCCGTCCGGGATATCGCCCTCACCCTGGAGGCCGTCCACGAACTCGCGGGCGGCCGCGGTGTCATCGACTGCCGCAGCCAGGCCCCACCCTTCCCGTGAGCCTCCGGTCGCGACTGCGACCGGGCCAGAGAGCCAGGGCTCGACCTCGGTCCGGAAGTCGATCCCTCCGGGGACGCGGTCGAACAGATCGTCGATCGCGGGGTTCAGCTGATTGCCGCTCAGCCTGCGCACCGCCCGGTCGACCTCCGCCCTTGCCTCGGCACCGGGCTTGAGGTCGGTCTGGACATAGACGACAGAGTCGGGAGGCATGTACCCGGCCAGCGTGCCGACCGCAGCCCCCTTGCTTCCGCCGCTGCTCAGCAGGACGAAGGCCAGCGCGAGCAGGGCCACCGCTGAAAGGGCCAGAATAGGTGTTACGGAGCGGCGCTTGAGCATTTCGGCCATGGCTCCCCATGCTAGCGCCTGCCTCTGGCGGGCCGGAGCGCTTATTCGACGGTGACGGTTTTGGCGAGGTTTCGCGGCTGGTCCACGTTGAGGCCGTTGAAGCGGGCGACGTGGTAGGCCAGGAGCTGCAGTGGCACGATCGCGAGAATCGGCTGGAGCAGCCAGTCGGTCTTGGGGATGAGGATGGTTTCGTCGGCGACTCTGGTCACCCGGTCCGAGCCTTCGGTGCCGATTGCGATCGTGGTCGCACCCCGGGCCTTGACCTCCTCGATGTTGGAGAGCATCTTGTCGAGGATCGGGCTGTCGGTGGCCACGCAGATCACCGGGGTCGACTCGTCCAGCAGGGCGATCGGGCCGTGTTTCATCTCGCCGGCCGCGTAGGCGTCGGTCGGGATGTAGGAGACCTCCTTCAGCTTCAGAGCGCCCTCCAGGCATACCGGCAAGCCGATGTGGCGACCGAGGAAGAGGAAAAACGAGTCTTTGGCGTGCCGCTTCGCGATGACCTCGACTTCTTCGGAGACGGCGTCGATCGTCTGGTCCATCATCTCCGGGATGTCGCGCAGGCCGGCGACCAGCACGCGGATCCGCTCGATCGAGAGCTTCTCGCGCAGCTCGGCCAGCCGCAGGGCCATCAGGTACATCGCCGCGACCTGGGCGACGTAGGTCTTGGTCGCGGCCACGCCGATCTCGAGCCCGGCGCGGGTGTAGAGCACGGCGTCTGCGTCGCGGGTCGCCTGGCTGCCCATGATGTTGGTCACCGCCAGCACGGTCGCCCCGCCGTCGCGGGCCAGACGCATCGCGGCGAGCGTATCGGCGGTCTCGCCCGACTGGGTAATGCCGATCACCAGGTCATCCGGGCCGACTACCGGGTTGCGGTAGCGATACTCGGAGGCGATGTCCATTTCGACCGGGATCCGCGCCCAGCGCTCGATCGCGTAGCGGCCGATCAGACCCGCGTGGTAGGAGGTGCCGCAGGCTACGATCACGATCCGCTTGATCTTCAGCAGGTAGTCGTCGCTGAGCCCCATGTCGGAGAGGTCGACTCCGTCGTCATGGGACAGGCGGTCGAGGATGGTCTCGGCGAACGCCTCGGGCTGCTCGTGGATCTCCTTGAGCATGAAGGTCTCGTAGCCACCCTTCTCGGCGGCCTCTTCGTCCCAGGTGACCGTCTCAGGCTGCCGTTCGATCGCTTTGCCGTCGGCGTCGGAGAGGGTCACACCCTCGGCCGTCACCTCGACGATCTCGCCGTTGTCGATGGTCAGCACGCTGCGGGTGTGGGCCATGAAGGCAGGGATCGCCGAGGCGATGTAGTTCTCGTCCTCCCCGATGCCGACGATCAGCGGGGTCTCCTTGCGCGCTCCGGCCAGCAACCCGGGGGCGCTGGTGTGCATGGCGACGAACGAGTAGTGGCCGCGCAGCTCTCCGTAGGCCAGGCGCACCGCTTCGGTCAGGTCGCCGTCAAAGTGGCGACTGATCAGGTGGGCGATCACCTCGGCATCGGTCTCGGAGCTGAACCGGCGGCCTTCGGCTTCGAGTTCGTGCCGCAGGTCGGCGTGGTTCTCGACGATGCCGTTCATCGCGATCTGGACCTCGCCGCTCTCATCCGAGTGCGGGTGCGCGTTGGCCTCTGTGACCCGTCCGTGGGTCGCCCACCGGGTGTGGGCAATGCCGGTGTAGTCACCGTCGATGTCGGGCTGCTCCTCGAAGCCCAGCACACCGCGTTCGGTGTCGAGCGCCTCCCGCAGCTTGGCAAGATTGCCTACGGCCTTGACCTTCTCGACGCCACCCGGGATCAGCATCGCCACCCCGGCTGAGTCGTAGCCGCGGTACTCGAGGTGCTCCAGCCCGGAGACGAGGATCTCCTCGCAGGGGCGGTGGCCGACATATCCGATGATTCCGCACATGAGAGCCCTAGGCTACCCGCTGGGGATCGACCTGAACCGGCAGGCTGCCGCGATGAACGCTCAGCCGAGTTCTTCCTCAACCAGGGAGACCAGCTCCCCGCAGATCCGGTCCGCCTCATCCCGGGTCGGTGCCTCGACCATCACCCGGACGAGCGGCTCGGTACCGGATGACCTGACAAGCACACGACCTTTGCCTTCGAGATCCCCGTTGGCCTGCTCAACAGCCGCCCAGACCCGATCGGCGCCGGCCACGGCCTCGCGGTCGGCCACGATCACGTTTCTGAGGGTCTGGGGAAGCTTCTCCATCACCGAAGATCCGGCGAGGTCCCTCCCGGCAAGCGCCTCGAGCAGCATCAGCGCCGCGGCGATCCCGTCACCGGTTGGTGCGTAGTCGGTCGAGATGATGTGACCGGACTGTTCGCCGCCCAGTACCCACTGCTTCTCCCGGAGCGACTCGAGCACGTAGCGGTCGCCGACGCTGCTGACCTCAACCTCAATCCCTGCCGCCTTCATCGCCTGGTGAAAACCGTAGTTGCTCATGACGGTGACCACGACCCCGCCGCCCAGCGCCGAGCGCGATGCCCGGTCGGTGGCAATGAAAGCGATGATCTCGTCACCGTCGTGAACCTTGCCCTCGCGGTCGACTGCGAGCACACGGTCACCGTCGCCATCGAAGGAGAAGCCGATCTCGGCCCCTGATCCGACGATCTGCCGGGCAAGGTTCCCGACATGGGTCGAGCCACAGTCGTGATTGATGTTGACCCCGTCCGGCTGGTTGGCGATCAACTCGACCTCGGCGCCGAGGCGGGTGAAGATCTCGCCGGCGACGCGGTAAGTGGAGCCGTTTGCGCAGTCGAGCATGACCTTGATGCCGCTGAGGTCGAGCCTGAAGTACGACTCCAGGGCGCGCAGATAGTCCCGCTCGGCTCCGTTCAGGTGGGTGATCCGGCCGGGGTGAGGACTGGCAGGCGGCGGATCGTGGATCAGCTCCTCGACCCGGGCCTCGGTCGCGTCGTCCAGCTTGCCCTCGCGGCCTGCGAATAGCTTGATGCCGTTGTCTTGGTACGGGTTGTGGGAGGCCGAAACGACCGCGGCGAGGTCGAAGTCGTAGGACCGTGACAGCAGCAGCGCGGCAGGCGTCGGCAGGACCCCTCCGAGGTGGACCTCCCCGCCGGCCTCGGCGACGCCGGCGGCCAGCGCCGACTCGAGCATCGGACCGGACTCACGCGTATCCCGGATGATCAGCACCCTGGGGCGGTCGACATCGAGCGCCGCGGTACCGGCACGGCCTACGGCCATCGCCAGTTCGGCGTTCAGAAGTTCGCCTACGGGGCCGCGGACTCCGTCCGTGCCGAAGAGCTTTCCTGGCGGCACAGCCACCGGTGGGTCAGCGCTTGGAGAACTGCGGCCGCTTGCGGGCCTTCTTCAGACCGGCCTTGCGCCGTTCCTTGGCGCGTGCGTCACGGGTCAGGAAGCCGCGTCGCTTGAGCTCGGGGCGCAGGTCGGCATCGACCTCGAGCAGTGCCCGGGCGATCCCGTGGCGGATTGCTCCGGCCTGGCCGCTGATTCCTCCGCCGTGAACGCGGATCCTGATGTTCAAATTCGACTCGTAGCCGGTGACCACCAGCGGCGAGTTGACCGCCGTGCGGTGACGGGCACGCGGGAAGTACTCCTCGAACTCACGGTCGTTGACCGTTACCTTGCCATCGCCGGCCATGATGGTGACCCGGGCTACCGAGCGCTTGCGCTTGCCGGTCGCGATGAAACGGGCGTCCTTGGCAATCTTGGCGGGAGCGGGCGGAGCGGCGGGCAGATCGTCGCCGTCAGAGTCTGACTCGGCGGCCTCACGCTCGGCGCGCTCCTCTTCATCGGCTTCCAGGCGGGCGCGCTCCTCGGCGCTGAGTTCAACTTCGGGCTCGACCGGGATCGGCTCGAGGTCGGCACCGGGAGGAAGGTCGGATCCGGATGCCTCGACGAGCACCTCTTCGACGAGCACTTCCTCTTCAACGACTTCGCCGTCTTCGCTGACCGTCTCGGTCTCGACGACTTCGATCACTGTGTCGCCTTCAGGGGTGACTTCTTCCGCCACGTCCAGTTCGACGTCGACCTCGACTACCGCTTCGACCTCGACTACCGCTTCGACCTCGACTTCGGCTTCAATCTCGACTTCGGGCTCTACCTCGGCTTCGGGCTCGACTTCGGGCTCGACTTCGGGCTCTACCTCGGCTTCGGGCTCGACTTCGGCTTCGGGCTCTTCGTTCTTTTCTTCTTCGCTCACTTCTGGATCTCCATCGGCTTGGGCTGCTGGGCGTGGTGGGGGTGCTCGGGGCCGGCGTAGACCTTCAGCTTCACCAGCTGGGCACGACCGAGCTTGTTCCGCGGCAGCATTCCCCGGACGGCTTTGCGGATGACTTCTTCGGGCTGCTTTGCGAGCATCTCGGCCAGGGTGCGCGACTTGATCCCGCCCGGGTAGCCGGAATGACGCCAGTAAGTCTTCTGGTTGAGCTTGTCACCGGTGACCCGGATCTTCTCGGCGTTGATCACGACTACAAAATCGCCGGTGTCGATGTGAGGGGTGAAGTCCGGCTTGCGCTTTCCACGCAGGGCATCGGCGAGCTGGGTGGCGAGGCGGCCCAGGGTCTGGCCCTCGGCGTCGACCACAACCCAGTCTCTCTGGCGGTTGGATGGTTTGGCTACGTAAGTCTTCATGAGTAAGTGGCGCGGAGCAGCAGTTGCTGCGGACGCGGCTTGCGCATGATAGGGAACCCGCCCGTTACGCGCCTTTCCGGTCCCTATACTGATCAGGACCCAAAGCCTAACCCGGCCACCATATGGCCGGGGCGGAGGAACCAACGGGGAGATTTTTCCCCAAGGGGCGAATCGGAGGCAGTCACTGCTCCGTAGCGCGACTCTTTCAGCGCGAGCCCGCCAGCTAACTCCGCAGGCATCAGAGAGAGACTTTGCCACGCGCAGCCACATCCGCAATCCTTATCGCGATCCTCGCGTTTGCTCTCGGCCTGGCCGGCCAGGCAGGCGCAGCCCAGACCGCCGGAGGCGGCCTGCTGATCCCCGGGGTACCGAAGGTCAAAGACGTCATCTGCATGTCGGGCTGCACCAAGATCCGTGCCTCCAGCCCCGGAGGCATCGTGCAGGTGACAGGCAGCGGCATGGCCAGGGTCGAGTTCGTGAGCTTTCCGGCCGACCGGGGAGTCGTCCGGGTCGAGCCAACCGGAAAGGGCGCCACGAGCCTTCTGGCCAAGGTCCCGCAGAGCGCGGTGACCGGCCGGATCCGGGTGATCAGCTCGACCGGCTCGACTTCCTCGCCTTCGGCTCAGACCCTTGAGATCGGCCCGCCACCGCCGAAGCAGAACTCAGCGCTCCGGATCAGCGACGCGCAAACCAGCCCTGCGGTGGCTTACCAGTACGGCGCCCGCCTGCCGCGCCTTGACTTCATCCTCGGCGGCGGCCGGCCGAGCAACGACATCCGGATCGACGTTGTCTCCGCCAAAGGTTCGGTGGTCTCAAGCCGGACGCGCCTCGACGTGCCACGTGGTTCCAGCCAGCGGTTCACCTGGGGCGGCAGGTCGGGCGGCAGGCCGGCGCCCAGCGGCCGCTACCGGTTCGTGGTTCGCTCCCTCGACGGCACCAGGGCGACCCTGGCGAAGGAGTCAGGCAGGGCATCCGCCCCGGGTAGAGGCAATCCCTTCTCGTTCGCGATCTACGGCTACGTATTCCCGGTCCGGGCGAAGCACACCTACGGCGACGGAATCGGTGCCGGGCGCGGTCATCAGGGCCTCGATGTCATGGCCCGCTGCGGAACACCGCTGATCGCCGCCCGCGGCGGCACGGTTTACTACAACAGGTACCAGGCGAGCGGGGCGGGCAACTACATTGTGATCAACCTCGCCGGAACCCGCAACGAAAGCCACGTCTACATGCATCTAGCAAAGCGCTCGCCGCTCAAGGTCGGTAGCAGAGTCAAGACCGGTCAGAAGATCGGCGTGGTCGGCACCACAGGAAGCAGCAGCGCCT